>OCPM01000042.1_pt1 | contig 117044 bp, 128 predicted proteins | sample 1476751 | NCBI WGS metagenome assembly OCPM01 (sample SAMEA2580198, study PRJEB22360) | human gut metagenome | biome: human gut; feature: human-associated habitat; material: faeces | place: Denmark | collected 2008/2010 | reverse complement strand
CAGCCATTACGGCTGGTACTGGGTGGGCAATCCAAATCTGAAACCGGAGAAATCGTTGAATTTCGATATAGGCATTGAAGGAGAAAATAAGAAGACTTTTGCCAGGGCTTCCGTCTTTCACAATGTCATCGATGACTATATGACGACGTATTTTGTCGGACAGCTTATTGACTTCGGTTCGTATTTGGATCCGAACAGTTCCCTGAGTCTGGATCGGCTGTATACGTTTAAGAATATCGGCAAGGCTGAAATCACGGGCATCGAAGCGGAAGTGCAGCACCGCTTTAACAGCCGCTGGTCGGCCAAGCTGGGATACGCCTGGCTCCATGCCGTCAATAAGAGCGATCCCGACATGCCGCGACAGCTTCTGGACCGGCCGCAGCATAAAGTGGATATCAGCCTGAACTATGAAGATAAAAAGCACGGCTGGAAGGCGGCTCTCTGGGGAGATTACTATATTCACATGCTGGACAGCAATTCTGTTGCCAATACCTATACGGCTGCCGATTTTAATGCCGATACGGGAGAATGGAAAAAAAAGAACCCGAACTACCGCCGCAAAACCTTCGGTATTTGGAATCTTATGGTCCAGAAAGAGTTCGGTAAAAACCTTACGGTGTACGTAGGCGTCGACAACCTCTTCAACTATCGCGACGACGACCGGGCCTATCAGGACCGACTCTACCGTCTGGGTGTGAATATGAAGTTCGGTCCCGCCACGGCGGAAGAAGCGGCGGCAAAGGCCGCGGCCGGGACAAAAATGAAGAACTCCGCTGTACTGACGGCGGAGGGGACAAGGGCTGAAGCTGTAAACGCTGTGGCAGACAGTTGGTTCCTCGACCGCCCGTCCGACAAAGATGCCGGCCGTAAGCGGGGGGATATCAAGCTTATCGGCGACTACCGCATACGCAGCGGCATGTGGGGCGGCCAGGACCTGGCCGGCATGAAAAAATCCGCTACCGTATCTCTTGACGATGAAGCCGTACGCAATATGAAAGATGAACCGGGACACGGGCTGGAACAGCGACTCCGTCTCGGCGCGGATATTCAGCTGGGAGAGACTGAAAACCTCGTTGTCGAGGGATCCAGCGGCAATGCGGTGGATACGAAATACACGGCCGCGGACAGGCGCGGCATCCACGGCGTGCGCCTGGAGCGGGCCGAACTCAGTAAAAAGGCGGACAAGTGGGACTTCACCGTCGGTCGCCTGACGGAACGCATGGGGACGACAGGTTACTGGTTCGGCAAAGAATACACCGGCGCCCGTGCCGTCTGGACCGACAGTACCACGCAGGTCCGCTTCGGTTACGGTGATTTCTCCTTCTCCACGGGCATCAACGACTCGGCCTACTCGCATGTGGAAAAGGGCATGTTTATGAGGGCCCCCACTCTGTTTGAAGTATTGGGTGTTGGAAAAGAAGGCAGTTCTTTGCGGCCGTATACGGGATATACGGTACAGCCCGATTACAGGACGCAGCAGCTGGACTACTGGGACAAGTTCCTGCATGCTACGGACGGCCTGACCGACCCTGTAGCCAAGGCCGACGCGCGTCTGGCCGTTATTTCCGAGCTGGCTAATCTGCTCAAGGGAGTAGGAGAATCGGGTAATAATATTTATACCGGAAAGGATTACTACAACGAGAAGTTCCTGAAAGCCAACCGGCACGGAAGTGATTATGATGATGACAGCGGTATTATTACAAATCCCAGGATTGCCTCGTATTCAATTGAAAACAAATATGAAGGATACGGCGCTGATATGATTATCCGTAAATCGGACGGTACGACAGTAAATCTTAAAAGCAAGAAAGCGGCACAGGCTGAATTCAAGCGGCCCGGAGATTATCCGGATTACAAAAAACCATATTACCGCAATTCTCTTATCGGCTATTGGCGCGGTATGGGGCTACAGCCCATTGAAGCGCCCAGCTTCGGAGATATCTTCGGGCCGGACGGCAAGGCGAAGATTTACAGCTATCTGAAGTCCATTACGAATGCCGTAAAAGCGGAATATGCAAAGCGCGGCGAAAAGATTACTTACGTTGACGATACCGGCAGGGAGCTGACGGAGCAGGAGCAGTTGGATAAAATGTATATCAACTTCGTAGGTTTGGGCCAACCGGCGACGTATATCGGCGGTACGGCGGTCGTTACCGACTTTATCGCCAATTTGATCACTTGGGCCCACTATGATCCGACCAACGGCGCCACGAATCTGCCGCTGAGCGGTCTGCCGGAAAATATCCTTGCCGTCGGCACCTTTGTCAAACATGATGTCATTCCCGCTATCGACAGGGCCGCCTATATTCAGGTACGCCGGAAGGTTGCGGACAATTTCGGCCTGAACGCATGGTATCTCCGTTCCTTCGGAGACGGCTTCCGTGTGCAGGAAAAAGAGCTCAATGTGGCCGATGTTTTCGGCCTGGGAGCGCAATACAGGGTGGGGACCGATGCCTTCGTTTCCTTTGACTGGGGGCTGAACCGCGCCGAAACGGGGCGCTACTACCACGGTGGCCGCGGTGCATGGGGTGATTACACGGGCGGCGGTTCGAGCCCGACCTTCTGGGTGCTGCGTTTCGACGTGGGCCGTGCTGATACGGACGTACCCGGATCGTGGCATGCATTTGCCGATTACAAATCCTTTGAACACGGCTCCTTCCTCGGCGGCAACGGTACGGAAGGTCTGCCGGACCGTTATCTCGACGGGATCCGTTCCTTCACGCTCGGTGCGGGATATGTGCCGGCGAAGAACTTCCTTCTGGAAGCCTTTTATACTTTCGGGGCCAGGAGTACGGGACGGCGCGGGGTCATCCACGGCGGTGACAGACTGAGCAGTGAAGCGTTCACCCTCGGTGATTATACGCGCATCCAGGCTACTTATAAGTTCTAAAACGAAGCGGGCAGGAACCGTTCCGTTTTGGAGGGAACACCCTGGAAACGGCGTGTTACATACGGCCGCGCCATTGACAGCAGACGGTTCATTACCTATAATAAAGTAGCTGAGTAAAAGAAATCGGGAGTGTAGAAACGTGATTTTTTATTCTTCGCCCGTTTCGTATAACGGAAACGAAGGGCGGCTGTATAACGCAGCCGCCTTTTTTACAGGAGGAAGGCATGCGGTTACGAAGAAAACCTTGGATTGACGAGGCTGTTACAGCCTATGAATCCTTTGTCTACCTGCATCCGGGAGAAGAAGTAAAGGGGAAATGGCGCGAACAGTTCGCAACTCCGTCGGCGCCGCTTTGGGTAGAATTGGGAACGGGTAAAGGAAATTTTATTTCCCGCATGGCCGAGATTCATAAGAATGTAAATTTTATCGGCATTGAAGTCCAGCTCGGCGTTCTTTATTATGCGGCCAGAAAGTGCGCCGCCGCAGAGCTTTGTAATGTGCGGCTCCTGCGCTTTGATATATCCTTTCTGGAAAGTATTTTCGCAGAAGGGGAGGCGGATCGGTTTTTTATCAATTTCTGCGACCCCTGGCCGAAGAACCGCCATGCCAAGCGCCGTCTGACTCATCGGAGCTTCCTTGACAGATATGCGCGGCTTTTGACGCCGCACGGGACGATTCATTTCAAGTCCGACAATGCAGGTCTCTTTACTTTTACGCTCGGAGAATTCAAGGCGCGTCGATGGCCTTTGACGGACGTAACGTATGATCTTCATAACAGCCCTATTTTGAATGAGGCCGTGACCGAATATGAAGCCAAGTTCAGTGCCGCGGGGCAGCCGATTTTTCATTGCGTGGCCGAACGTCCGGCGGAGGTTCATTATGATGAATAAAAAAGCCGGAAAAATGAATATGGCGATGCTTGTTCTATTGACCGCGTTCTTTATGTTGTGGACTATCGGCACGGTTAATGTCTTCAGCGCGACCTTTGCCGAAGACATGTCTTCAGGCAGTGCATTCGGCCATTTATTCCGTCAGCTCGTATTTTCCGTCATCGGCCTGATACCGGCAATGTATGTTTTTAAACGGGACTATCGCGATTTGAAAAAACATACGGCCTGGCTCTATGCCGTAACTGTTTTGCTGCTTTTAGCCGTTCTTGCCGCAGGCGTTACCGTCAACGGAGCCAAGCGATGGATCGGCTTCGCCGGGTTTACGTTCCAACCGTCGGAACTGGCTAAGCTTACGGTTATTCTTTGTACGGCAACCATTTTGGCGCCCATGATAGAAGCGGGAAAACGGATAGAGTTTCTCGTGCCGTGGAAGACCGGGCGCGGCACATCTGCCCTGCAGCGGCTGACTGTTTATCCGCAGCGCTGCCTGGCCCTGACTCTTGTGCTGGCCGTTCCCGTTGTCGTGCAGCCTGATGCCGGCACGGCTATCATCATCATGGCCTTGCCGATTCTCATGCTTTGGATCAGCGGCGCGCGGGTCATGCATGTTAAATATCCTCTTCTTGCGGCCGCCGTTCTTGCCGGGCTCTGCCTTCTTGCGGCGCCCTATCGTATGAACCGCATTGTGGCCTGGCTTGACCCGTGGGGATACGAAAAGACGCTCGGGTATCAGACTGTTCAGGGACTTATCGCTATCGGTTCCGGCGGCATTATGGGCCAAGGGCTCGGCGAAGGGATAAGCAAGTTCAGCTATCTGCCTGAAGCGCATACGGATTTTGCCTTTGCCGTCCTTGCTCAGGAATGGGGACTCCGCGGTTCTTTGGTCATGCTTCTTCTTTTCAGCGCAATCATTTATTACGGGTGTATTTGTGCAATTAACTGCAAAGATCCTTTCGGCAGGCTTCTCGCTTTCGGCGTGACCATGTATTTCGGCGTCCAGGGATTTATCAATATCGGTATGGTCAGCGGTATGCTGCCCGTTGTCGGGGTGCCGCTGCCTTTTATCAGCTATGGCGGTACTTCCCTGATAGTTAATATGGTGGCGGCGGGGATCCTGCTGAATATATGTAAGTCCAATCGCCGCGAAGCACAGCGGCAGGCTCCGGCGGGGACCCTGCGAGAGCTGAAGTCGATGCGCGACGAAACGCGCAGTGTCTTCCGGCCCGGCCGGTCGTAACGGATAGGAGTGGAAGCATGAAAGAACGAAGGATTATTCAGGTTGATGAACGATTGCCGCTCTTGCAGACAATCCCTTTGAGTTTACAGCATTTATTCGCCATGTTCGGTTCGACCGTACTGGTACCCTTTCTCTTGAAGGTGGATCCGGCGACGGCCCTTTTTATGAACGGTATCGGCACGATTTTGTATCTCGTTATTTGTAAGGGCCGTCTGCCGGCTTACCTGGGATCGAGCTTTGCTTTTATTTCCCCTGTTTTGGCCGTCTGCGCCGTTCCCGGTATGGATTACGGCGATGCCCAGGGGGGCTTTATCGTCTTCGGATTGTCCTTTATGGTGCTTGCCTTGATCGTCGATAAAGTGGGAACGCACTGGATCGACGTTCTCTTTCCGCCGGCCGCCATGGGTGCCGTCGTCTCTATTATCGGGCTGGAATTGGCTCCTCTTGCCATGACCATGTCGGGTTATCTGGGTGAAGCACAGGGTATGAGCAATGAAACCGCCATGATCATTTCGACTTTTACGTTGATTGTCACTCTTTTGGCAACCGTCCTGGGACGCGGCTTTATCGGCATTATCCCTATTCTTATCGGTGTCGTTTCCGGCTACGTTCTTGCCTGGTGCCTCGGTGCCGTCGACTTCGTCAAAGTGGCGGCGACCCCGTGGTTTTCCGTGCCGACCTTTTATGAGCCAAAGTTTAACCTGAGTGCAATTATGATGATTATGCCGGCGCTTTTCGTCGTCTTTGCGGAACACTTGGGACATCTCTTCGTAACGAGCGATATTGTGGGCCGCGATTTGATTAAGGATCCCGGCCTTCATCGCTCCCTTTTTGCCGACGGCCTTTCCAACGTCATTTCCGGGTTTGTCGGTTCCACGCCGAATACGACATACGGTGAAAATATGGGTGTCCTCGCGATTACGGGCGTATACAGCACTTGGGTAATCGGCGGTGCCGCCGTATTTGCCATAATCTTTTCTTTTGTCGGTAAGGTTGCGGCCCTTATTCACGGGATTCCCGTTCCCGTTATGGGCGGTGTCTGCATTCTTCTTTTCGGTTTTATTGCCGCGGCAGGGATTCGTATGCTCGTTGAAAAACATGTTGATTACACGCGTTCAAAGAATCTTATTTTGACGGCCGTGACCATGATTTGCGGCCTTTCCGGTGCAACTGTCGTTCTCGGACCCGTGCAGCTTAAGGGTATGGGCCTGGCTACGGTTGTCGCCATGACACTGAGCCTGGCGTTCCTGTTGTTTGAAAAGCTTCGTCTTGACAATTATCATTAAGGAGAATCGGGCATGAAGGGCCTGCAGGAGTTATTACGAAAACAGGAGCATATGACCCGTCAGGATCTGATTGATCTTCTTTCTTTGACAGATCCGGCTGATTTACAGGCTTTGTATGAGGCGGCGTATGCCGTCAAAACGGACGCTGTGGGTAATATCGTTTATTATCGGGGCCTTATCGAGTTTTCCAACCGGTGTATTAAGAACTGCGACTATTGCGGTATTCGTCGGGAAAATAAAGCGGTAAAACGATTTGATACGGCTTATGGCGATATTCTTGCCATGGCCCGTTGGACCTATGAGAACGGCTACGGTTCACTGACTTTGCAGGCGGGGGAACGGCAGGATGAGCGGTTTATCGCCTACATGGAACGGCTCATAAAAGACATCAAGAAAATCGGTGACGGGGCGCTCGGCCTGACCCTTTGTGTCGGCGAACAGAGTGAAGAGACTTACAAACGCTGGTTTGCGGCGGGCGCGCATCGTTATCTTCTGCGTATCGAGTCATCCAATCCGCGGCTTTACGGCGCTCTGCATCCTCATGACGGCAACCATGAGTGGGATGTTCGCTATGACTGTCTGCAGGCGTTGAGGCGTGTAGGATATCAGGTCGGAACGGGGAATATGATCGGCCTTCCCGGTCAGACCGTCGAGGATCTTGCCGACGATATCCTTTTTTATAGACAGGAAGATATCGATATGATCGGTATGGGGCCGTATGTGACACATCATAATACGCCTGTCGGTAAAGCCGTTGTCGCGGCAGGTCTTGATTCCAAGGAGCGGCAGGCCGAACGGCTGCGGTTGGGCCTGATTATGATTGCCGTTACGCGGCTGTTTTTAAAAGATTGCAATATCGCCGCGACGACGGCCTTACAGGCGCTTCATCCGTTTGGCAGGGAACTCGGTCTGAAAGCGGGTGCAAACATTCTCATGCCGATTGTGACCCTGCCGAGGTTTCGCGGGCACTATTTACTTTATGACAATAAACCTTGTATTGACGATACACCGGGCCGGTGCCGCAGCTGTCTCGGGGCCCGTGTCGCCGCCGCGGGTGATACGGTGGGTTTCGGCAGATGGGGCGATTCGCCGCATTTTTTCAACAGAACGCAAGTACAAAAAGACGGGCCGTAACCCGTCTTTTTGTGTTACCCTGACTTAGGGTGTATACTGGAAATATATTGATTATGCATTATTGCAGCGGAGGCGAAGAGCGTGGCAGATATTAAGTTGTCAAAAGAGGAACGAACGGCCCGGTTTTATCGGACACTCTTTACATCGACTTTTATTATCAGTGCGGTTACAGTCGGCGGCGGCTTTGTAATTATACCTTTATTAAAAGGAAAATATGTGGATGAATACGGGTGGCTTACGGCCAAGGAGACTCTCGACCTGGTGGCGATAGCGCAGTCTATGCCCGGTGTTGTTGCCGTTAATTCGGCCATTATTCTCGGCTATCGTATGGCCGGATTCCCGGGAGCCTTCGTGGCGGCGATCGCGACTGTCTTGCCGCCTCTTATCACGCTTTCCGTTATTTCCGTCTTTTATGAATTTTTTATTCAGAATTATTATATTAAGCTCCTTCTGCGGGGGATGCAGTGCGGGGCGACGGCGCTTATTGTCAATGTAGGTATTGATCTTTTTATACGCCAATGTAAGCGAAAATGCATCTTGCCCGTCGTGATCATTATGGGGACATTTGTAGCGAATGCCTTTTTTAACGTCAATATTATGTATCTTATTTTTATTGACGGACTTATCGGACTCCTGTTCATGCGTTCGGCGAAGTATAATTAGGAGGTATTCATTATGATTTTTGCGCTTCTCTTCTGGGAATTCTGCAAGGTAAGCATTTTCTGTGTCGGCGGCGGTTATGCGTCCATGCCGCTGATTCAGGCCGGCGTGGTCGATACGTATCACTGGTTGACGATGAGTGAGTTTGTCGATGTTTTTACTATTTCTCAAATGACGCCGGGCCCTATCGGTATTAACGCCGCTACCTTTGCGGGTGTGAAGACGGCCGGATTTTTCGGCGGCGTGGCGGCGACGGCAGGTTTTATTGCCCCTTCCCTGATCATAGGTATCACGTTAGCAAGAGTTTTTCTGAAATATGGTGACATCGGTCCCGTCCGCGGTATTCTCAACGGGCTTCGGCCGGCTGTCGTGGCGCTTATTTGTGCCGCCTCCATCAGCTTTGTCCTGCTTGCCGTCTGGAATACGGAAGAAACGCCGGTCGTCTGGGGAGATTACAGTGCGGGCGGTGTCATTATCCTCGTAAGTGCCGTAGTTGCCGTGCGACGTAAAGTCGGAGTTATTACGGTGCTTGCCGGTGCGGGCGTCCTGGGCCTTGTCCTGGGGATGGCAGGATTGTTGGCGGTTTAATCCGTCCGGAAAGACAGTTTGCCCGGCGTCGTTTTGACTGCCTGTCGATAACCGTGTATAGTATACTTATAAAGTAAACTATTAAAGGATCTGTAACGATCCGGTCAGTGTGTCAAAGGAGGGCGTGCTTATGAAATGGCGTCTGCTGAATCAGTTCGGTTGTCCCAAAGGGGCCTGGGGACGGTTTATTATTCGCGGTATGAATATCGGGCATCGCCGTTTATGGGATTGGTGTTTGGAGCAGGTACGGATTGATGAGAATTGCCGATTGCTTGATGTAGGTTGCGGCGGCGGCAGAATGATCAGAAGCTTGTTGGACCGGTACCCCTCTCTGCGTGTTGATGCCGTTGACGTATCGGCAGAGGCGGTAGCTTACAGCAGGAAAGAAAACCGGCGATATCTGGGCTGCCGTATTGAGCAGAGCGGCGCCGAGTCTCTGCCGTATGACGATAATTCTTTCGACTTGGTGACTACTTTTGAATCCCTGTATTTCTGGCAGGATATAAGAAAGGGCTTTGCCGAAATATACCGGGTTCTGAAAGACGGCGGCCGCCTCGTAATCGGCCTTGAAGCGGCGGATCCGTCCGATAAGACATGGTCTTCGCGGATTGAAGCGATGACTATTTATGCTCCGCAGGAGCTTCGGACCCATTTACTGGACTGCGGCTTTTCTTCCGTACGGACGGAACCGGCCGAGCCTGTGAAAGGGGGCCGACTTTGTGTTGTCGCCCGCAAATAACGGTCCGCTGTCCGGCAGACCGTCTTTTTCGCGGCGATACCGCCGTTTTTCGGTGTACGTATCTTGACGGTGAACTTTTGAATTTGATATACTTGTTCCGTTACGGAAGGGTGTCCGAGTGGTTTAAGGAGCTAGTCTTGAAAACTAGTGATACCGCAAGGTACCGTGGGTTCGAATCCCACCCCTTCCGCCATGCTGTAAGGACGGGGAAATCGCATATATACGATTTCTCTTTTTTTTTAGGGAGGCGAATAAAATGGGATTTTCACCGCAGCATCTCGTTGTCTGCACTATTGCCGTCTTTGCTTTTCTGTGTATTCTTTTTGCTGTCCACTATACGCGGCATCACGGCAGTAACGATTTGTTTGAGCCGCACTTCCGCAAGGTTGGGGACGGCGTCGTTATCATGGAGTTTTACGGGTTCGGCGCAACGGGGGGAAATCGTATAAAACGTTTTAAACGTGTGTACTTTGAAGGCAAGGTGGTATCTTATGAAGGTCTTAATTATACGATTGACAGCGTATCAGCGGCTACGGGCAGCACGGGAAAAATAGTCTGCGTTTTAAAAAAGTTATAATCAAAAACCGCACCGCAGAGAGTGACATGCCCCCCCAAAAGTTAGACCGGACACTAACGAGGGGAGATTGGCACACAAGAAGGTGCGGTTTTTTGCGTTCGCCACTCCGGAAACAAGTCTGTGAGCCGTGTCGTTACAGGTTTTGCGGGGTAAGCAGCCTTGCTATTTCAACGTATTTATGTTATATATTTAACTGTACATTTATATCTTAAATCAGGTTTTTTAGAAAAGGGGCAGTGATATGTATCACATACGTGTCCTTACAGGACATCAGGATGAAGACGATTTCGGAGAGCGGTTGAGCGATATTGCCGAAGTGGAATATTGCTCAGCCGCGGAAGATGAAGAGTTGATAGAGCGGCTGGAAGATGCGGATATCGTTATTTGTGAAGATGAACCGCTATCCGGAGCCGTGTTGAAAGAGTTGGACGATTTAAAGCTTATCATCGTCTTAGGCGAAGACGCTTCCAACCTGGATTTGATGGCGGCGGCGGAGAGACATATCAAAGTCCTTTGCCTGAGCGATTATTTTGAAGAGGACGTGGCCGATCACACTTGCGCCATGATTTTGTCGTTATTACGCCAAATTCCCGAATATGCGAGTGATGTGCGCAATAACGGCCGTTGGCAGTTCGGCTCCGTTCCCTGGCCGCTTCATCGTGTCAGCGCAAATCTTATCGGCATTGTCGGCTTCGGACGCGTCGGGCAGCTTGTTGCGGCACGGTTAAAACCGTTCGGCTGCAACCTACAGGCGTATGATCCCTTTGTCAGCGAAAAGATCATGCTTGAGCATGATGTCAGACCTGTTGATTTTGATAAGCTTTTAAAGACGAGTGATTTGATCACCCTGCATTTGCCGCTGGAAGAATCGACGCGGAACATGTTTCAGGAAGAGCAGATGGAAACGATGAAAAAAGGAGCCATGCTCGTTAATTGCGGCAGCGGGGGCCTTGTCGATGAGGCTGCGCTTTATCATGCCGTTGATGACGGGCATATCCGCAGCGCCGCCTTGGATACGTTGACCATGGAGCATCCGAGCGCCATGTTTCTGGAAATGCTCGGACGTCCGGAATTTTTACTCACACCTGACGTGCGGGCTCATTCGCTTGAAGCGGAAAAAGAAAAGTATGATGATGCCGAACGGTACATCCGCTTGTTTGTCGAGGGAAAATATGACGGTATCCCTTTCATTACCTCTTCTGAAGAATAATATGGGTTTTCAGGAGTATCATACTATGAGGAGGACTTGTCTTGCAGATTTGGAAGCTCCTTTTTTTTCTGCTGCTGCCCTGTCTTGTATTGGCAGGCTGCGGCACCGGCGGTCAGGAAAATACAAAAAGCATGATGCGGCAAGAGGTTGCCACGGCAGTTCCGGAGCAGGGGATTCCTGTCCTCATGTATCATATGATCGGCGATGCGGAGGATAACGACGCCGTTTTAAAGGAATCACACCTGCGTGCGCAGATGAAGTTCCTCAAAGATAATGATTTTCACCCCATTACGATGGAGCAGTTGTACGAGTATATTGTTTTTAACAAACCCGTACCCGTGAATCCCGTTGTCATTACATTCGATGACGGTTATCCGGATACGTATTCCGTCGTCATGCCGCTCATGAAAGAGTTCGGTTTTGCCTGTACTGTTTTTATTCCCACGTATGATGCCGATCAGGGGACCCGTTTGACCTGGCGGCAAATTAAAGAAATGCAGGCTTCGGGAATGACGATTGCCGGGCACGGCTATCATCATGAACGCCTGGCTGAAATGAGTGAAGCGGTTTTGAATGAAGAAGTCGCGATGTGTCAGAAAGAGTTAAAGGAACAATTAGGCATTACGAATGAATATTATTGCTATCCTTACGGCTCGAACGACGCGGCGTCACAGCGAGTAATGAAAAAGAACGGGATCAAGCTGGCGTTTACGATGAGTCCCGGCTGGGCCAGGTATGGTGATAATCCGTATGCTATCGAACGCATTTGGGTGGGCAATGCGGTGGACATAGACAATTTCAGGCAGCGCGTGACGACACCGCGTTATGAAGAACGCTAAGCTTTTTGAGGTTGAGGTATATATGAAGATAGCTAAAGAAATCGGCAAGTTCTTATTGGTAACATTCCTGTTTTTTGCAGTGACGTCTCCCGTTGTCGTCCTTTTCGGACCGTTTGACAATATTAAACGGACCGTTGTCGGTGCTATTTTGAAGAGCCGTCATCCTCAGTATATTACATGGCTTTTTTCGCAAGAAGAAATTGATAAAATTCTCGGCGGCATCAGTACGGCACCGAGACAGGAACTCTTTGCGTTTACATCGCGGACGGATTCGTCCTTGAAATTAAAAAATATCGATTCCAATCGTTTCAAAGGCTTTCTGCTGGAAATCCCCGATCCGAAGCGAGTACAGATTGCTACAGCGGAAAACCTTGATGAAAAGGGCGACACGACGAGCGGTATTGCACAGCGTAACGGTGCTGTCGCCGCTATCAACGCGGGCGGCTTTTACGATGCCAACGGCACCGGTACGGGCCGCAGTCCTTACGGGTTTATCATTCACGACGGCAAATTTGTTCTGGGACAAAATGTGTCGGACGGCGAAGTTAATGAGTTTGTCGGGTTTACGGAGGGAGGGAACCTCATTGCCGGCAATTACAGCAAGGGTGAATTGATTGCGATGGGCGTCAAGGAAGGTATCTCCTTCGGCCCGGCACTCATCGTTAACGGCGAGAAAATGATCACCAGCGGGGACGGCGGTTGGGGCGTAGGGCCGCGCACGGCTATCGGACAACGCAAGGACGGGACCGTCCTTTTTCTCGTTATTGACGGACGGCAGCCGTCTTACTCCATCGGCGCGACCTTGAGGGATGTTCAAAATATACTCTATGAAGAAGGCGCCTATATTGCGGCCAACCTTGACGGCGGCTCGAGTTCGACCTTGTTTATGAACGGCAATGTCGTCAATAAACCGGCCGATCTCCTCGGCGAACGTATGATCCCGACGGCGTTTATTGTGAAGTAGGAGGCGCGGCTATGAAACTGAAAAAAGTTGTACTTACTTTTATTGTCGGCATCTTGCTTCAGGCGGGTATATATTATTATTTGGATACGGTCCTTTTTGCGGCGACGTCCGATTACCAGATCGGCAGTACGAATCAGCAGGAGGCAATGGGCTTCGGTGTCGTGCCGGACGGACAGGCATATTATTCTTTTGATAAACGATTTATGGCGACCGTCGTCGGTGATACGGTTACTATTTATCAGGCCGGAAAGAAAGGCGAACCGCAGCGTGTCAGCCTGCACGGCCGTAAACTTTCGTTCTTCGAATGGCTGCCTGATCGTAATTTAGCGATTTTCGCCAGCTACGGCCGTGATGACCGGACGGACCAGTACGGCGTTTATATTGCGCAGTATAATCCGCTGGCGCCTGAACGGGAACTCGACACGGAAATTGAAAATGCCCCGTACGACAGTAAGATTGTCGATGTGGCATATTCGGTAGCGACGAATGTCGTCTATATGAAACTTGAAGTAGGCGAAAATAAATATCGTATTTATCGTACCGATGCGAATTATGATACGCGGCGAATTCCCGTACAGGCCGAAAATATCGGCCGTATTGCCGTATTTTATGACAGAGACGTGTTTTTCTATGATAATCTGCGCACCGGTGTCGTTTATATGCTCGAAGGGGATACCGGCACGTGGCGTGAAATTTCTCCGAACGGCCGTTTCCGCCTTATCGGTATCGACGGCCAGGAGATTTATATTGCCGAAGTCAATGCGGACGGTAAGGTTATCGCCGCTTATCGCGGCCGCTTGAGAAAGGGATTTACGAAAATTGCTACGTACAGCACGCCGGAAGATTTCAGCAAGATTACGCTGGACAGTATGCATGAAGCTTCCGATAAAGCCGACAGTCATACGGAATGACAAGTAAGGGAGGTGGCCTTATGGCAAAAAATAAAATCCCGAAGAACCGCTCTCTTGAAGATATGTTTGCAGGCGTGAAGGAAGAGCTTACTTTTGAAACGGCCGATAGGGACGATGAAGCGGCTATATCCGCAAAAGCGCTCGGAAAACCCCGATTGCGGCAGACAAAAGGTGATTTGCGGAAACAATTCTTTACAGACGACTTGCAGGAAAAAGTGGGGGCCATCCTATTGGATATTAAATTGGCCTATTATAAGGACGGTGTCGGCGATATATCGTTGCAAGTGGTTAAAGACGGCAGGAACATCGTTATCAAGACGGCTCCGAAAACCGGAAAACACAATACATAAGGTGGTTTTACAATGAACGGATATAAGAAAATTGTCGTTCCCTATGACGGTTCGACACATGCGCAATTGGCATTGGACCATGCGGCATCTCTGGCAAAGGTTACGGGCGGAACTCTCATTATTCTGTATGTCGCTTCCCTGACGTCGGCCATGACGCGGATCAGCGGTTTTTTCGGCAGTTATGATGCCGGCGCCGTAGCGGAGCAGGTACAGCAGAAAGGGGAAGTTGTTTTACATAAAGCAAAAGCGTCTGTTCCTGTAGAAATTGAAACGGACGAGATTTTTGAAGTCGGTTCGCCCGGTGCCGTCATTATCAGTGTTGCCGACCGCATCGGGGCCGAGCTTATTGTTATGGGCTCCCGCGGCCTCGGCACTTTTGCCGGCGTCGCTCTGGGCTCTGTCAGTACTTACGTCCTGGAACACGCGAAGATTCCCGTAATCGTAGTTAAATAGAAAGTCTTGCCTTCCTGCTTTCGGTTGACGGTCCAGAGCCGTAACCGGAAGCTTTTTATATACGACTTATGCGGGAAGAGCTGCGGCAATGTCTTTATGCAAACGGCTTGCATTTGCGCAGGGGCGCATATATAATTAAGTTTGTACAGGGGAGGGGGCATACTCGTGCTTACATTGAAAAATATCTGTTTTTCGTATGATATCGGCTCGCCGTATGTCTTAAAAGATATTAATCTGACTGTAAACGACGGTGACTATATTTCCATTGTCGGTGAAAACGGATCAGGGAAGAGTACGCTTGTAAAAGTCTTACTGGGACTGCAGACACCCTCGGAAGGTACGATTATCAATGATTTTAAACGGATATCATATGTGCCGCAGCGTTTTGAGTCGTTAAACCGCCAGTTTCCCATTACCGTACGGGAAGTTATGAATTATTACCGTAAGGTAATGAAGCTCAGCGATAAATCTCTTATCACCGCCTATCTGCGTCTTGTCGATATGGAAGCATACGGCGATTCACTTATCGGTAATTTGTCGGGCGGTCAGAGCCAGAAAGTATTTATTGCCCGCGCGCTCATGGCACAGCCGGAGCTCATCATTCTGGATGAACCGTCTGTCGGTATCGATGTACGCAGTCAGTCCGAGCTTTACGGGCTCTTGCATAGGCTTAATAAAGAAGGGCTGACAATTATTGCGGTTGAACATAATTTGCGCGCCGCCAAACGCAACTCAAACTTTATGTACCATATTGACAACGGGCGGGGACATCTCTGCTCGCCTGCCGAATATGTGCGCGAGTATGTTTCGGCCAATACGGGGAGCGAGTCCTATGTTTGAGTATATGTTTATGCAAAACGCTTTTATCGTGGCAGTCCTGATCGCTCTTGTCTGCCCCCTGATCGGCATATTTCTCGTCCTGCGCCGCTATTCTATGATTGGCGATGCCTTAGCCCATGCTTCTCTGGCAGGTGTCGCTGTCGGCCTGCTGGTGCATGCCAATCCTGTTATGAGCGCTTTTGCGGTAACGTCGTTTTTCGGGTTGCTGATCGAGATGCTGCGGAATAAGTTTAAACGGTATGCCGAATTGATACTCGTTATAATTTTATCCTTCTCCGTCGGTATCGCCATCACGATTATCAGTTCCGGCGCCGTTCGGGCAAATGTAGAGTCTTTTCTTTTCGGCAGTATGCTGACCGTGACAAATGATGATGTCATTTCCGTTATTATCCTCAGTGCCGTAACGGTGGCGACGGTTGTTTTTCTTTTTCCCCAGCTCGTCATGCTGACTTTTGATGAAGATGCGGCAAAAATTGCCGGCGTAAAGAGCCGGATGATCAATTATATCTTTTCCGTTCTCGTGGCGGCGACTATATCCGTATCCATTCGCGTTGTGGGGATTCTCGTTATCAGTTCGCTTATCGCCCTGCCGGTAGCAACGTCACTGCAATTACATCGCGGCTTTCGCAGCACGATGCTTTATGCCGTCTTTTTCAGTCTTTTCGATGTCATTGCCGGACTTATTCTCTCTTTTGAAGCGGGGACGGCACCGGGCGGCCTGACGGCGGTTATTTCCGTGATCGTCCTCCTTGCGGTTATTGCGGTTATGCAGATGCGCCGTATTATTGACGGAAGAAGGAGGGAGGTGCGTTAAATGGTGTGCGAAGATCGTTCAGAGCTGCTTCATCAGTACGGGTTGAAAAGCACAAAGCCGCGTAATGCCGTTCTTCACGTGCTTGTCGGGCAGAACGGGGCGCTGACGGCGGAAGAGATTTATCAAGCCCTTTTACGAGCGGGTACGTCCGTGAATTTTTCTACTGTCTATCGTGTATTGGAGCTTTTCGCGGCAAAGGGGCTTGTAAGAAAAAACTTTTTTCCCGATCTCCGCAGTTACGGTTTTTCATTGATGTCGGTCGGGCATACGCATCATCTCATATGCATGCGTTGCCATAAGAAAATAGATATATCTCACTGTCCGCTCGGTGATTTTGAAGCCGTCGTCGCGGCAGATACTGGGTTCGAAATTAAGGGACATAATCTTGAACTGTATGGATATTGTGAAAAGTGTCGTCATGAAACGGGCGGATATATATCGGCAGAGAAGAAGTAATTATGGCGGCTGCTCATGCCGTTGCAAACACTGCGAGCCGTTTTTTCGCGCTGCCCGGCGGTGTGAGACGGAGGCAGGGATTGGTGTTCATATGCCTGCAGAAAGCGAAAATACGTGTACGAATGTTTATTAATTGGCCTGGAATTGTGATTGATGAGATAATTCACGCGTTTTTATATAGCATATGTATGGAGTTACTTGTAAAAACAGTATAATCGGTCTGTCCGCATGTGCTATAATAATACATACCGTATAGACCATGATTCATCATATTCGGGAGAAAGAAGGAAAATGACATGACGGAAAAAGAAGGGCGCGCGACCGGACATATGTCCTGCTTACCTGCAGGCGAAGGCGGTCCCGTTATGAAAGATAAATATATTCAGCCCTTAGCCGATATTTATAAGGTTCTCGGTGACCCGACGCGATTGCGTATTCTACATGTTCTTTTGCATAATGAAGTGGCCGTGTCCGATATTTCACGGCAGATTAACATGGGGCAATCGGCAGTATCGCATCAACTTCGTATTTTGCGTAATGCCAGATTGGTCCAATTTCGCCGTGCCGGTAAAGAAGTATACTATTCTTTGTCGGACAATCATGTTTATACATTGCTGGAAGTAGGCTTGGAGCATGTTTCCGAGTAGGCGTTGTCGCGTAAAGGGGGAGACGCCGTGTATATCTGGCTTATGCGACACGGGAAAGCCGACGCGGACAACGGCGGCAAGGATGAAGACCGCCGGCTTTCGCTGCGAGGCGTTACCGATGCGGCGGGAATGGCGAAAGTCATAAAAAAACATATGAATGCCCGCCGTCCCGTTATTTATGCGAGTTCTTTCGCCCGCGCCGTAGATACGGCCCGTGCCGTTGCAAGCGAGCTGGGGTGTCTGCCCGTAAAAGAATCATCGGATCTTTCGACGGGAGATTTAAACAGTTTTTATTGCCGTGTATTGCGGCAGGAAACTGAGAATGATATTATTTGCATTGGGCATACGCCGTATCTTGAGGCGTGGCTGCATACCTGGACCGGTTCGGTTCTCCGCTTTTCCCGGGCCGGGGTGGCGCTTGTCGAGTATGACCCTTATGACGGGCCTGTCGGCAAGGGGGAGCTTATAATGTATGTGCAGCCGGCTGTCCTATCCCTCTTGCGGGGATGTTTTTGAGGAGGTCTTTGACATATGATGAAACATGTCTTGTCCATTGCCGGCACGGATCCGTCGGGAGGTGCCGGTGCGGCGGCGGACTGTAAAACTTTTTGTGCCCACGGCTGCTTTGCGCTGAATGTCATTACCGCTGTTGTATCACAAAACACACAAGGCGTCCGCGATTATATGGATGTTCCGCCCGCTCTTATTGCATCTCAGATTGATGCGGTCTTTGAGGATATTTCCGTTGATGCTGTGAAGATCGGCATGGTCAGCGTACCCGAAACGATTCGTGCCATTGTCGGCAAGCTTGAGCAATATAAACCGCCTGTTGTCGTCATTGATCCGGTTATGGTCGCCACGAGCGGTCACCGTTTGCTTGCGCCGAAGGCGGAAGCGATTTTAAAAGAGCTTCTCTTGCCGTGGGCAACCGTCCTTACGCCGAATATTCCGGAAGCGGAAGTTTTGGCGGAGATGAAAATTAAAAGTCTTGCCGATATGGAACGTGCTGCCGAAAAAATTGTTGCGCTCGGCCCGAAAGCCGTTCTCGTCAAAGGCGGTCATCGTACGGAAGATGCGACGGACATCCTCTACGACGGCAAGCGGTTCCATTACTGTAAAGGCCGCCATATTGAAAGCACAAGCACGCACGGTACGGGGTGCTCTTTATCCAGTGCCGTCGCAGCCGATTTGGCAAACGGAATGACTCTTGCCGATGCCGTGAAAGAAGCTAAACAGTACGTCTTTGACGGTATTGCGCATGCTGAACCGATCGGCAAAGGCCATGGGCCGATCCATCATTTCTATGAACTTTACAGAAAAGCAGGCATGTGAAAAGGAGATATATAATGAAGCTTAAAATATACGCAAAGCGCAGTTTTACAGCCATAATGGCCGCCTGTGCCGTTTCCTGTTCCGTTTTTGCGGCAACGCCGACGGAAATTTATCAATCAGCCGTTTCCAATATGGCAGCTCATCCCGACGGAGTCTATACTGTTCATGTCGACACACAGATCCCCTTTGCCTTAGATTCGGCACTTAATCAGACTATATCCGTGCAGATGGTTCCGTTCCGAGTGAAAGGTCATACGGATATTGCTTCTGCCGGAATGGCCGAATTTTTCGGCCGTGCCGATATTTATGCCGAGCAGAACGGTGATATCCTGAACTGTTATTACCGCAAGAATGACGATGCGTGGAAAGCCGGCGAGGAAAAACTGAAAGACGCGACGCCGTTGGCTGAAAAAACGGTAAAAAGAACCGTGTCCGTTGCTTATTTGAAGAGTGTTACAAAAGTAGCGGATAATACTTATGCTGTAACGGTCGACCCGGCGATGTTGGATATCGGTGCGATTATGAGGGATATTCGCGCTAAAAAGGGTGACGACAAAAATCTGAAAGATATTGAAGGCGTTTTGAATGCAGTGAAACAAAGCGGCCCCGTTACGGCGACAGTAATGATTGATCCGTCACGTAATAAGATTACTCATTTTGAAATGCCTCTTACGGGACAGCTTCGCAGTCTTTTAACCTATGCCGTTGTGTCTTCAGACGGCATGATGACGCCTGCCGAACAGGCTATTGCGCAGCAAGTTGCCGATAACAGCACGGTAAATCTTACGCTTGATTATGCTGAATTACCTGAAGGGATTGACCTGACCGTGCCGCAGTACGTAAAAGATCAAGTTCTTGCCAGGGACAAACACGGAACGGGAAAAACTGTCAATGCGGCATTTGAAAAACACCGCAACGGGACGGGGGAAACGAAATAATTCGTTTTATGAAGGCGATTCTTGTTTTGGCGAGAATCGCTTTTTTGAGGTTGCGGGAAACCAATTTTGCGATATTAATATAAATATTTTTAAACAATTCTTTTCGTAAAACGTCTGTCTTACTGCAATATATATTGACAGATTACGGAAAAAAGCGGAGAATATGAAGAAATGTAAAACGGACGTGACTTGTAAAGCCCGAAGCGGGCATTCATATAAAAAACGTTTTGTTTAAAATTAAATAGGAGGAATATATCTTGGCAAAAAAGGAAAAGCTTATGGTTATCCCTTTGGGCGGTCTTGGGGAAATCGGTAAGAACATGACGGTTATCCAGTACGGTGATGATATCATCGTTCTTGATGCCGGGTTAGCCTTTCCTGATGATGACATGTTCGGCATTGACCTTGTTATCCCCGACATGAGTTATCTCATTGAAAATAAAGATAAGGTTAAAGCCGTTGTCATTACACACGGACATGAAGACCATATCGGCAGTCTGGCTTATTTACTGAACGAAATCAACGTGCCCGTGTATGCGACAAAGCTCGTTTGCGGCCTTGTTGAGGGAAAACTGAAAGAAAATCATATAGGACACTATACCTTAAATGAGGTGCGGCACGGAGATGAGGTGCAGATCGGCTGTATGAAGGTGGGCTTTATTCACACCAATCATTCCATCCCCGATGCAAGCGCTCTTTATTTTAAAACCCCTGTCGGTACTGTCGTTCATACAGGAGACTTTAAAATCGATCTTACTCCTGTCGACGGCCTGTTGATGGACATGCACAGATTTGCCGAACTCGGCCGCCGCGGCGTTCTGCTTCTGATGTCGGACAGTACGAATGCGCTCCGCCCGGGCTATACGGAATCGGAGCGGACTGTGGGCGAAGCCTTCCGCAAAGAATTTAAGGAAGCGACAGGACGTATTATCCTTGCGACTTTTGCGTCGAATATCTCTCGTATTCAGCAGGCCGTTAACACGGCTGTCTTATATAAACGCAAGGTTCTTGTCCTGGGCAGGAGCATGGTCAACAATGTGGCCGTTTCTCAGGAGTTAGGCTATTTGGAAGTGCCTGAAGGCGTATTTATTGAAGCGGACGAACTGAACCGCTACACGGCCGATCAGATCCTTATTTTGACGACGGGCAGTCAGGGGGAACCGATGGCAGGCCTGTCCCGTATGGCGTCGAACAATCATCGCAGCGTCAGTATTATGCCCGGTGATACGGTTATTATCTCGGCAACGCCTATACCCGGCAATGAAACAGGTGTAGGACGTACAATCGATAATCTCATGCGTCTCGGCGCCAATGTCGTATTCGGTAAGGATAAGGGTATTCATGTTTCCGGCCACGGCAGTCAGGAAGAATTGAAGATCATGCTCGGCCTTATTAAACCGAAATATTTTCTGCCCGTTCACGGTGAATACAGAATGCTTAAATGCCACGGCGAATTGGCTGTGGAAATGGGCGTTGAGAAGGATCATGTCCTCATCGGGGATAACGGACAGATCTTTGAATTTACCAATCGTTCCGGCCAGAAGGGCGGCCGCGTCAATGCGGGTCGTGTCTTTGTTGACGGATTAGGTGTCGGCGATGTCGGCAATATTGTTATCCGCGATCGCCAGCAGTTGGCGATGGAAGGCATGGTTATTGTCGTTATGACCCTGGCCAAGGGTACAAGCCATGCCCTGGCGGGGCCTGATATCGTATCGCGGGGCTTTGTTTATGTACGCGATTCGGAAGAGCTTATGAGTGAAGCTCATGATAAGGTGGCAGCTGTTTTAGAACGGTGTGAAGATGAACACATCCGCGAATGGTCCGTCATTAAATCTCAAGTACGTGATACGCTCAGCCGGTATCTGTTTGAAAAAACGAGGCGCCGCCCCATGATTTTACCGATTATTATGGAAGTGTAATTTTATAACCATGACGACAGCGGAGGTGGCTACCTCCGCTGTTCTGAGTATAATGAAGATTTTGAAAAGGAGAGCTGACAGTGGAAAAGCTACATACCCTCTCTGCCATTGGCCGTGCCGTTATCCTGACTGCCGCCGTGGCGGAGATATTGGCAGTATTTCCGGCTACATTCCCTATGAGTTATTTGATATTTCCCTTGCCTGTCGGCATGAGCTTTTTCGCGTACGGCCTGCGTCGCGCTGTTGTAACGGCGCTCGGCATGACTGCCGTGGCGGCCCTGATTTCTTCGCCGCCGGCGGCGTTATTGCTCTTGGCATTTAGCGGGCCTTACGGTTTTTTTGCAGGGGCGTTTTTCCGCTACGGCTGGTCCCTGAAAAAGCTTATCGTACTGACTGCCGCGTATATTGCCGTGCTTATGACACTGTTTTTTGCCGCCCTCTACGTCACTATGGATATTAATGTCTTTGCTGCAGCGCGCCAGGAGCTGGATGCTGTTATTACCCGAGGGCTAGCGAATGTTGCTGACACAGGTATCTCGGAAATTGAACTGATGAATACGCGACGTAATGTTACTGCGGTGCTTGAAGTCCTGCCTCTTATCATACCTTCGGCTATAATAATTGCCGCGGCGGTCATAGTGTATTGTACGGCTAAGGTATGTCGTTTTATTATGTGCCGTTCGGGTCTTGCTGTGCCTCCCGTTTTGCCTATCCGTTTTTGGGAAATGGGCAAGCCTGTGGTATACTTATATGTGTTGGCTCAGGTCATGCAATACTGGGGGACGACGAGAGAAATATTCCTTCTTAACGGGGCCGGCGTTAATCTGGATACGGTGACCTTTTTTCTCATCTCGTTGAATGGGCTGGCAGTTATCTTCTTTTTTTTACAGCGACACTTTCAGATCGGTGCGGTTACACAGGGAATCTTAGTGTTCCTTTATTGGTTCGTACCCGTACCGACTCAATATATTACGTTTTTATCGGGTATGGCGGATATTCTTTTCCGCTATCGCCGCAAATATCGCGTCGACTGATGCGTTAGGAGAAATTATGCTTAAAAAGTTATTTTCAGGTAAGGCTGAATTCGTTTATTTTGCGGTTATTCTGATTCTGCTGGTTCTGATTGCTTTATATAATTGGGTTATTGCCGTATTATCTCTTATTTTGATTGCCGGTGTTTTTGTATTGATGCACAAGAGCGATACGGAACGGAATCGGGAAATCAGCCGCTATTTCGACGCCATCTCCAAGAGTGTCGATCAGGCGACAACCTATGCCGTGCAGAATTTGCCTATCGGTATTGCCATCGTCGATAAAGGCGCCGGTCTCTGCTGGGCAAACAGTGTGTTTTTCGATTGGATAGGCTCGGCGGAAGAAAATGAACGCCTCGATCGGTCCATGCCGAATTTACAGATTGAAAAGATGTGGGGCAAGGCAGGTTATTTTTTTGAACTTATTAATGAGCGTCAATACCGTGTCGTCTATAAAAGCCTGCAAGGAGAAGCGACTGACGGTGACGGCTACTTAATTCTTTACTTTGACGATATTACGGAAACGGAACAACAGAAGATCCTCTGTCTTAAAGCCATTCCCGTTTTCGCGGAAATTGAAATCGATAATATGGAAGAAGTGGCTAAAGGTATGACTGCGGTTCAGCAGGCTACGTTGTGGACGGATGTGAATAACTGCATTGTCAGCGAGTTGACCGACTTGGGCTGTTATATTCATTCATATAATAACGGCAAGTACTTTGCCTGCCTGAGCAGGGATGCCCTGGATACATTGAAGGAAAATAATTTTTCATTCCTTGATAAAATCCGTGAAATCCATACAGTCAATCGTATTCCCGTCACTATCAGTATGGGTGTTGCCGCGATTCCAGAAGAACTGGTCAAATCGGGACATACCGACTTTGACGGATTGGCGGAAAAATCCCGTGCCGGTCTTGATCTGGCTCTCGGGCGCGGCGGCGACCAGGTAGTAGTTTATGAGGATGACGGCGGGGCCCGCTTCTATGGAGGTAAGAGCCAATCCGTAGAGAAGCATACACGTGTTCGCGCACGCGTCGTGGCACAGGCTATGCGGGAATTGGTCAACGCGTGTGATTCTATCCTCATTATGGGCCATACCCGCGAAGATTACGACAGTCTCGGGGCGGCTGTCGGTGTTGCGCATATGGCGCGTCTTTCCGGCAAACCTGTACATATTGTTATGAGCGATCAGAGTGATTCAGTGCGGTACCTGGTTGATCAGTTGAAAGCCGATGAAATTTATAATGATATGATTATTTCCGCCGATGAAGGTCAACGTATTTGTACGGAGAAGACGTTGCTTTTTGTTGTTGATACGCATCGCGGCGATATGACGGCGGCGAGCAAACTCCTTGAAATGACGCCTCATCGTGTCGTTATCGATCACCATCGTCGCTGCGCCGATTTTATTAAACGCCCGCTTCTGACATATATGGAAACATCCAGTTCGTCAACAAGTGAGCTCGTCACGGAGCTGATTCAGTACTACCAGGAAGATGTGGAGCTGGACAAGCTTGAAGCGACGGCGCTCTATTCGGGTATCGTCGTCGACACGAAGAATTTTGCCGTCCAAACGGGCGTACGCACCTTTGATGCAGCCGCATATCTGCGCCGTTGCGGTGCCGATCCGGAAATTGTGCGCAGTCTTTTCAGTGCAGACTTTGATACGGTCAAGCTGAAGGCCGAACTTATTTCCAGGGCTACGATCAGAGACGGTGTGGCTATGACCGATTGCGGCCATTTGGAGGAAAACGCGACCATGATGGCAGCCCAATTGGCGGATCTGCTCATCAGTATCAATGATGTTAACGTCAGCTTCACATTTTATGAGCTGGCTGAAAATGTAATCGGTGTCAGTGCCCGTTCAAAGGGGCTTGTTAATGTGCAACGGGTTATGGAACTTCTCGGAGGCGGCGGACACAGCAATGTGGCCGGCGCTCAATTGAAAGGCGTCACGTCCGCAGAAGCGCAGGCCGCTGTTTGGAAAGCCCTGAAAGAAATTACGGTAGAAAAGGAGACGGAATAGAGATGAAAGTGATCTTGCTGCAAGATGTTAAAAAACTCGGCAAAAAAGGTGAGATTGTGGAAGTGTCCGACGGTTATGGCCGCAATTATCTGCTTGCGCGCAAACTGGCGGCTCCCGGCACGTCTGAGAATATTAACGATGCCAAGCAGAAAAAAGCCGCTGCCGACCATAGGGCGCAGGTTGCTTCCGATGAAGCCGTTGTTTTGGCAAGTGAGTTGAAAAAAGTGGAGCTCACTATTCCCGTCCGCATCGGTGAAGGCGGTAAAGTCTTCGGTGCCGTTACGGGCAAGGATATCAGTGATGCCGCAAAAAGGCAGTATGACCTTGATTTGGATAAACGTAAGGTGGAAATTAAAGAGCCTATCAAGGCTTTGGGTACATATGACGTTATTATTCGTGTGCATCCGGCAATTACAAGTGTTATCAAAGTCCATGTAGTCGAAGGTTAAGTATATGAAAGAATTGTTGGAGAAGCTTTTACAACGGCAAAAGTATTTGGAGCCGACAGCGGAAGAAGAATTGCGTCGGCAGGTGAATGTTCTTTACGGTGCCTTTACAGGACTTATCGGCCCGGAAAAAATGGTTCTCCGTGCCAGTAAATACTCAGCCCTGGCTTATATTCATTCAGAAGATCCGCGGCGGCGGCTGAAGGGATTGCAGCGCTTGGTCTATGAAGATGCTTCGTATGACAAGGTGCCGACGGACGAAGAAGTGGTAGATGTCCTCAATGATTTGGAAAGTGTCCTCGCCGAAATGCTTGCGCGTCAGGCCGTTGAAGAACGGTTGGAAAAGAAGATTTCCCAGCGTATGGAAGAAAAACAGCAGGAGTATGTACAGGAAATCAAGATGCAACTTATTCAGGAAGAATTGCATGACGTGGAAACGCCGCAGACACAGCAGAAATTGGCTCGCCTTGAATCACTTGATCGCGTAAAGTTGGCGGCCTCCGTCATGGAAGCGGTGCGCCCGAAGCAGTTGGATCGGATTGTCGGGCAGGAACGGGCTGTCGAAGCGATGCGCAGTAAGCTTGCTTCCGTTTATCCGCAGCATGTGCTCTTGTACGGTCCGCCCGGAGTCGGTAAGACGACGGCGGCGCGTATTATTCTGGAAGAAGCAAAAAAACTTCCCTTTACACCGTTTGAGGCGGATGCGCCTTTCGTGGAAACGGACGGTACAACTTTACGCTGGGATGCGCGCGATATGACGAATCCGCTTATCGGCTCCGTTCATGACCCCATCTATCAGGGGGCTCGCCGCGACTTGGCGGATACGGGTATTCCCGAACCTAAACCCGGTCTTGTAACGGAAGCTCACGGCGGGATACTTTTTATTGATGAAATCGGCGAAATGGACCCGCTCTTATTGAATAAATTGTTGAAGGTTCTTGAAGATAAGCGCGTCAAATTCGATTCTGCTTATTATGATGAAGCGGATCCGAATATACCTGCGTATATTCGGAAGCTTTTTGCCGAAGGCGCGCCTGCCGATTTTATTCTTATCGGTGCGACGACGCGGAGTCCGCAGGAAATCAACCCGGCCGTTCGTTCCCGTTGTACCGAGGTGTTCTTTGAACCGCTCGAACCGACGGATATCAAAAAAATTGTGGAAAATGCGGCCCACGATTTGAAGGTTGTTTTGTCTGACGGGGTTTCGTCCTATATCAGTGAGTTTACGGTCGAAGGCCGAAAAGCCATCAATATCCTCGCAGATATGTACGGGTATGCCGTATATACCGGAGGCGGTGCCGATGACGTGACCATTACGATGGAGCTGGCAAAGCACGTTGTTCAGATCGGCCGTTTTATACCGTATGCGACGGAAAAAGCTTCGGACAAACCTGCAGTAGGTAAGGTCTTCGGTCTCGGGGTGGCCGGCTATCTCGGCTCGGTTATCGAAATCGAAGCGGTGGCCTTCTCCGCCCGTAATGAAGGGAAAGGGTATTTTCGCTTTAACGATACGGCCGGTTCCATGGCAAAAGACTCTCTTTTCAATGCGGCTGCCGTCGTGCGTGCCGTGACAGGGAAGGAACTGTCCGATTATGATGTGAATATTAACTTTATCGGCGGCGGTCAGATTGACGGCCCTTCTGCCGGCACCGCTGTAACGGTCGCCTTGATTTCCGCTATTACAGGAAAGCCTGTCCGACAGGATATTGCCGTTACCGGCGAAATTTCCGTCAGCGGTAAAGTGAGAGCTGTCGGCGGTATCTTTGAAAAAGCCTACGGTGCCGCTCGAGCCGGTATGAAAGATATGATTATACCGGCTGAAAACAAGGACGATATTACGGAGCATCACTTGAATATGCACATCCATGCCGTGACAACGATTGAAGAAGTATTGAAGCTCTTGACTGTTGATTAGGAGAACCGTATGGAACAACGTATACCGCCTCAGAATGTAGAAGCCGAACAGGCTGTTTTAGGGGCTATGCTTATTGAGCACAATGCCGTTATTACCGCTCTGGAGAGGCTCAGCATCGATGACTTCTACAGAGATACGCACCGTATAATCTTTGAGGCAATGGAACATCTATATAGAGAAAATAAGGAGATCGATGTCATTACCTTGCCGGAAGAATTGCGGCGCATGAAGAAGCTTGAAGAAGCGGGAGGATTGGAGTACCTTCTCAGTCTGCCTAATCTTGTCGCTACGGCGGCAAATATTGAATATCATGCCGGGATTGTCGCTGAAAAAGCGCTTGCCCGCAACCTTATCCGGACGTGTACGGATGTGGCGGCCGACGCGTATGACGGTGAAAAAGATACAGAAGAGATTCTCGACAATGCGGAACGACAAATTTTTCATCTTGCCGACCGCCGCAAGCGCGGTGACTTCGCTTCTGTCGGCAAGGTTGTCGACGAAGCTCTCGACAAGATCGCTAAACTTTATGAAAATAAAGAAGGTCTTACGGGGTTACCGACGGGATTTCGCGATATTGACCGGCTGACATCGGGGCTGCAGCCGTCGGATTTTGTCCTTGTGGCAGCCCGCCCGAGCATGGGTAAAACCGCGTTCACTTTGAATATCGCTCAGAATGTAGGTGTACGGCAGCATAAGACGGTTGCCTTCTTTTCTCTGGAAATGTCACAGGAACAACTGGTGCATCGATTGTTATGTCAAATTTCGCATGTTGATTCCCAGAAACTGCGCACAGGGCAACTCAATACGGATGAAGAATGGCAGAAGCTTACGGAAGCATGCAGCAAGCTTTATGATGCACCTATTTATATTGACGATACGCCGGGTATTTCCGTTGCTGAGATGCGTTCCAAGGCACGTCGCCTGAAGGCGGAACACGGGCTTGATCTGATTATCGTCGATTATCTTCAGTTGATGCAGGGGAGAAATTCCGAGAGCAGGCAACAGGAGATTTCCGATATCTCCCGTTCCCTCAAAGCCTTGGCGCGGGAACTTAAAGTGCCCCTTGTCGCCTTGTCACAGCTCAGTCGCAGTGTGGAAAGCCGGCAGGATAAACGGCCTATGCTCAGCGATTTGCGCGAATCGGGCGCCCTTGAACAGGACGCGGATCTGGTCTCCTTTCTCTATCGTGAAGACTATTACAATAAAGAAACAGAAAATCAGCATATTACGGAAGTTATTGTGGCCAAACATCGTAACGGTCCTGTCGGTACGGCCAAGCTGTATTTCAGAAGTGAATATACCTTATTTATGAATCTGGACACGCAGCACGGCGATATGCCACCTACAGAATAGAAAAAAGCACGTCGGAATCAATCTTCCGGCGTGCTTTTTATATATCCGTCATTACGGATGAGTATTTTTTTGCCGCGCCAGGCAAAGGCACGTTTGCCGTAGGCCTCTTTGAATTCTTTGTTTGTCATGGCCGCGACGGCCGCGATGTCGAGACGGGTCAGGAGATTTTGTCTGAATTCGGGAATAGGTGTAGGCGCCGGGGTTCTGTTATGGGCGCAGACACGTTGACATTCATCACAACCGAAGATATAAGGCGTCTTGCGGATAATCCTGATTTCCTCACTGCTGAGGTCTCCTTTTTTTTGAGTCAAGTATGATTTGCAGAGACGATAGTCATAGTTTTTTCCGTCAAAACAACGGCCGGGACAAATCTCTTTACAGCGGCGACAATGAATGCATTCCCGTGTTGACGGCGTATCAATTTCCAAGACGGCCGTCGTCACGATGGTACCGATGAAACAATACGAACCGTAGTTTTCATGGATGAGACACTGATTGTCGCCAATAAAGCCGAGACCGGCCATGCGCGCCATATAGCGGTCGGCTAAGGGCGATGTATCGACGACGGGAACATATTCGACAAGGGGCTCGGCCTCTTTCATGAAGTCTCCGATTTTATGTAAGTAATTCCGGATAATCGTATGATAATCAAGAGAATGAGTATATAAGGAGAGATTACTTTCTGTCGGGTAACCGCAAAAATAAGGAAAGAGGACGACGATTAAGGATTTCGCTCCGGGCAGTATTTTTTCCGGTTCATACCTTTCTCTGCCTTGACCCGTTGCGAGCGGGCAAATCTCCGCATCAACATTTTCAGCAGGCAACTGAGCCGGAGCGATACCGACGGCATCCAGACCGAGAGACAGACAAAAGGATTTTATATCTTTGCTTGTCATAGAGCCGGGTCACTTCCCGCTCTGTCGGCCGCACCGGAGACAATGTAGCTGTATGCCGATGTATAACAAATGTTCAGATGGGTTTCCATCGCGGCGGCGGCTTTCTCAACATCACCGAGACGTAAGGCGTTGACAATTGTTTCATGTTCCTGCGCCGCCTCATGCACACGGTTAATGCGGCTATAGAGTGAATTAATGCCCGTGCGCTTGATTTTGTCGCGCAGTTCGTCAACAAGGCTGCGCAGGAGACTGTTTCCCGTAGCGGCAACGATAATATTGTGGAATTCCGTATCGCTGAAAATAAATTCATTATATGTAGGGATGGCCTGTTCGGCCATTTTTTTTTGTTGTTTTACAAGGAGCCGTAAAATTTCGAGCTGGTCTTTGGTGATTTTTCCGCAGGCCAAACGAACTGCCAGAACTTCCAGAGCCGTGCGAATCTGGAAAATATGAGTCAGATTTTTTTCATCCAAATTACGTACGACAATACCTTTATGGGGAATATAACGCAGCCACCCTTCTTTCTGGAGTTGGCGCATAGCGGCGCGGACAGGTGTGCGACTGACGCGAAACTCTTCGGCCAGGGCCCGCTCCGTCAGGACTTGGCCGTCCTGATATTTTTGCTCTAAAAGCCTGTTTTTTACAATTGTATAGACCTGTTCTTTTAAAGCAGGTGACTTGTTTTTTTTCATCATTGACTCCTGAACACGTTGTATCTATACGTGTATCATATACTATAACGCCGATTCTTGCCAAGTCCGCCATACAGCCGTAAAAGGATTGAGTACGGCACAGCCCTAGTGTACAATAAGGGCAGTAAAAAGGAGGTGCATTTATGAAAGAAGAAGAATTACAGCAAAAATTCTCGTGCGGTACGATTGAAACAACCTATGAGAATGGGCGCATAGCCGTGCTTAGCGGCCAAGGGAGCTTTGCCTTGGCCGGCATATATTTCTTTAACTTGTTCATGAATGCGCCTGATATATATATGAAACTTTATCCCTTATTGGGCCTTGTGTTTTGTCTCTATCGTATTTACAGGCAACGTGATGTTGTTTGCTATGTTGCTGAAAAAGGCCTTATTGTAAGGCGAAATTGTCATACCCTTCAGGAATTGCTGGCTGAACAGGTAAGAGGCACGGAACATCTTGTTTTCATCCCGTATGAGCTTATTTTCTCCGTTTCCAAAACCTGGGCCGATTTTGAGTTGGGACAGGCTGAGATCGGCGGTATTGTCGTACAACCCGTACGGCTCCGCTATCTTTCCAAAGAGGCCAAACAAAGTATTTTTGCACGAATTCAGAAGGGCCAGGAAAAAGATGATTAAAAGATAGTATACTGTCAAATAAAAGAAAAAAATGAAGAAAGAAATAAATAATAGCATCGTTTTTAACTCTAAATAACCTTTACTATTTTAATGTGATAAAGTAAAATAATTTTGTCTCAAGATATAAAGACTACAGCTGTAAGATATGAAAATTAAAACCTACAGTATAACGTGGAAAGTGCGGGAGGAATGTAAGATGAACTGGAAAAAATGGACGGTTACGGCAGCGGCAATCATAATGTCGGCAGCGGTTTTAACAGGGTGCGGTTCCGATTCGGCAACAACGGAGCAGAAGCTGCCCGATAAGATTGTCATCGGGTTTGACGACAACTTTCCGCCTATGGGGTTCCGCGATGAAAGCGGTAATATAGTCGGCTTTGATATCGACCTTGCACAGGAAGCAAGTAAACGCCTCGGCGTTTCCGTTGAATTCAAGCCCATCGACTGGGACAGCAAAGAAGCGGCGCTGAAGAGCAAACAGGTAGATCTTCTTTGGAACGGCCTTACCATTACGGAGGAACGCCGGCAGCAAATCGCCTTTTCCGAACCGTATATGAAAAATGCGCAGCTCCTGGTTGTCCGCGCCGATTCGGCAGTGAACGACAGAGCCGGGCTTGCAGGCAAGGTATTGGGCACACAGGAAGGCAGCAGTTCTGTCGACGCATTAAATAAAGCGGCGGACTTTAAGTCGTCTTTAGGAAATGTTAAAATGTACGGAGACTTTGTGGCGGCCCTCATGGATTTGGAAGTCGGACGTATTGACGGCGTCCTTGTAGACAGTGTTGTCGGCAGATATTACATGAGTAAGAAACCGGATCAGTTTAAAGTCATTGATCGGAATATGGGCGATGAAGAGTTCGGCATAGGCATGCGTAAGGAGGATACGCTTTTGAAAGAAAAAATTGATGACGTCCTCCGACAGATGAGTGAAGACGGCACGATGACAACGTTATCACAGAAATGGTTCGGTGAAGATATTACGATTAAAGTCCGTAAATAATTTGCAAACTTGCGAATGAGGGGCTCCGGTCCCTCATTTCGTTTGCGTTCAGAGGAGTTTTCATGGATTACGTTCTTACAATTGTCCCTTCCGTTGCGGAAGGTTTACAAGTAACATTAAAAATTTTTGTTATTACCATAGTTTTCAGTTTACCCCTCGGTATTTTAATGGCGATGGCCCGGCTTGCGCCTCTTGTGCCGCTTCGTAAATTTATGGCGGCTTATATTTATTTAATGCGCGGCACGCCGCTTATGTTGCAGATCCTTTTTATCTATTATGGGTTGCCCTTTATCATTGAAGGCCTGCGGTTGCCCGATTTCCCGGCCGCTATCATTGCTTTTGTCTTCAACTATGCAGCATATTTTGCGGAAATTTTCCGCGGCGGCATTCAGTCGATTGACAGGGGACAATACGAGGGTGCAAAAGTCCTGGGCATGACCTACGGTCAGACGATGCGCCGTATTATTTTACCGCAGGTGATAAAACGGGTTTTACCGCCTGTCGCGAATGAAACGATCAATCTTTTAAAAGACACGTCTCTCGTGTATGTCCTGGCGATGAACGATATTCTCCGCATTACCCGCTCCATTGTACAGCGTGACTTCGATACGACGGCTTTTGTTGTGGCAGCCGTGTTCTATTTGATATTTACTTTTGTTCTGACGCGGTTGTTCATGTATCTTGAAAAACGTTTTAATGTATATGAAGGTTAGGAGGGGAAGTGATGAGCTTTATTGAAATGAATCATATAGGCAAATACTTCGGGAATTTGGAAGTATTAAAAGACGTTACCCTCCATATGGACGCGGGCGAAGTCGTTTCTATCATCGGTCCGTCCGGCAGCGGTAAGAGTACATTCTTGCGTTGTTTTTGTGAACTTGAAAAAATTGATAAAGGCGAAATCATTGTGGAAGGGGAAATAATGGCCAGTCAGCCGGACGGCAGCAGGCGGGCCGTGTATGCGGCACCGGCTAAAGTGCGTGAGATCTGCCGCCGTATGGGTATGGTATTCCAGCAATTTAATCTTTTTCCGCACATGACGGTTCTCGATAACATTCTTGAAGCGCCGCGTGTCGTTAAAGGAATGAAAGATACGGAAATTCTTCCTTTGGCGGAACAGCTTTTGCATAAGGTCGGTCTTGAAGAAAAACGGGATGTTTATCCGTCTCAGTTGTCAGGAGGACAGAAACAGCGTGTCGCTATCGCGCGCGCCTTGGCTATGAAACCGGATATTATGCTTTTCGATGAGCCGACATCGGCACTCGATCCGGAATTGACCGGTGAAGTCTTACGCACCATTAAGCAGCTGGCCGATGAAGATATGACCATGATTATTGTTACTCACGAAATGGCCTTTGCCAGAGAAGTGGCGGACAGAGTTATTTTTATGGCGGACGGTATTATTCAGGAAGAAGGTAAGCCTGAACGGATCTTTGAGCATCCTGAAAATGAACGGACGCAGAATTTCTTGCGTTCTATGCTGCGTTTTTAAAGAATATATGAAGCAGCAACAACGGGCGGTTCCCGTTCAGTGTATTACGGCGGTGAAAGAAACGATGGGAGAAGGCGATTTCGTGGTACTTGTATATGCATTGGCATCGGCTTTGTTTGCGGCGTTGACTACAGTATTAGCCAAACTCGGATTAGACGGGGTTAATTCGACCTTGGCGACAGCCGTTCGGACGGCTGTCGTTCTGCTCTTCTCGTGGGGGATAGTTTGGGCTTCCGGCGACATGCAGCATATCCATGCTTTTTCACGGCGCAACTGGATTTTTCTCGTCCTTTCCGGATTGGCAACAGGATTTTCCTGGATTTGTTACTTCAAGGCCCTGCAGATGGGTAAGGTCGGCCAAGTTGTGGCAATCGATAAGTTCAGCATTGTTCTGACAGTGGGTCTGGCGGCATTGTTTGCCGGTGAAGCCTTGACGGCAAAGACACTTGCCGGTGCGATTCTTATTGCGGCAGGAACACTTGTAATGGTCCTGTGACATAAAAGGGGGAAGGCTTTTGAGGTCACCTCATACCTCATTTCTTAGCCTTCCCTCTTTTTTTATTATAATTTTTCCGGTGTCGCCAAAAGGCCGAGGCACGGTTCGATTTGTACGCCTTCTCGCGGATCCGAGCCGGCTTTGCGTGTATATTCAATGGCATGAGTCAAGAATGTAGTTCCTGTTTTTACGGCACCGTGCAGATCGCTGCCTCGTAAAAGCAAGCCTGTAACCGTACTCGTAAAGAGATCGCCGGTACCGCAGGTGGAAAAGTCCACTCTGTGAGTGATCGCTTCGTCAAAAGATTCACTCATACCGTCATAGCTGATATTTTTGATGCCTTCAGCTGTGGGTACGCTCGTAATAATGATTTGTTTCGGACCCATTTTAACGAGAGCGCGGCATTTTTCGAGCAAGCTTTTTGTTGTCGGCATAGTGGCGGTATCGGGAGCGGTTTCCAGGAGGAAGGCGGTTTCCGTATAATTCGGTGTAATTAAATCGGCTTTGGCGATAAGTGACCGCATAGCAGCGATGATAGATGTATCGAAGACGGGATAAAGGGCGCCGTTATCGGCCATTGCCGGGTCGACGACGGTTAAACTGTCTGCAGAGGCAAAGCGGTCAATTGTTTCTTTAACAAGGTCTACCTGGGCGGGGCCTGCGAGAAAACCGCTGTAGACGGCGTCATAATGAAGATTGAGCTTTTCCCACATAGTGATGAGGCCCGGCATTTGCTGTGTCAGGTCGGTGCTCGTAAATTCACCGTAAGTCAAATTGTTGCTGAATACAGCCGTGGGAAAAGGGCATACTTGACTTCCCAATACGGAAATGACGGGGATGGCGGCCGTTAGGGAGCAACGGCCGAAAGAACATAGATCATGAATAGCCAAGACTCTTTTTGCAGACATACATGTACCTCCTCGAAAAAAAACTGTACTTATATTTTATTGCGAGAATACTCGGTTTGTAAATAGACAGAATCACCGTATAAGACCGCTCAACTGTACCGTCGTCTCTACTATCGCAGGTATGCTACTTATGGTACAATAATACAATCACGGCGATTTATTTGTATTTGTGTGGAGGTACGTATGGTACAGGCCGGAGACACAACTATAGATTTAAGTGTGAAAGCAATGATTTTTTTTGAGGGAAAACTGCTGCTCTTGCAGAAAAATGACGGCGAAAAGGTGCATCATTGGGAGTTTCCCGGCGGCGGCCTGCGGCGCGGTGAAAATTTTCTTGCCGCCCTGAAACGGGAAGTAGCGGAAGAAACGGGGCTGCACATTAACGTGGACGGTATTGCCGGTACATGGCAATATAAGAAACGGAACGGACAGCTTTTGAACGGGTTAATCTTTATGGCTACGACCGATAAAAACGATGTTTGTGTCTCCCGTGAGCATTTGACTTATGCCTGGGTAAAGCCTGGGGAATTATATCGGTATCCTATTCACCGTTCTCTGCATTATGCGCTGGAGCAGATGAAAACCTGGAAAGCGGAGACGGCGGATTTGCTGAAAATTTTCGTTACGGCTCCCCATGAGGTGGCTAATGAATAGAAAACAGATTGCGGCTCCTTTTGTAACGGCATTGGAGGAGTATTGTAACGAACGGTTTTTTTCTTATCATACGCCGGGGCATAAGCTCGGCAAGGGGGGATCAGCCTACCTGCGGAAGCTTTTCGGAGATGCCTTGCGCCGAGATCTGGGGCTCATGTATGCGTTGGATGATCTGTTTGATCCCGGCGGCCCTTTAGGCGAAGCCATGGAGCTGGCCGCCGACCTGTACGGTGCGGGCAGGACCTTCTTTTCCGTTAACGGGACGACGGCCTGCGTAGAAGCCATGATTCTGGCTGTCTGCAAGGAAGGAGATGAAATCATCATTTCCAGAGAAGCCCATAAAAGTGTCATGAACGGACTTATTTTGAGCGGCGCCGTACCGGTCTATATGAAAAGCCGTTTTGCCGTACCTGAACAGGTTTCACTCGGTTCCGACCCGGCTGAATTGAAACGGGTTGCGGCAGCCCATCCGCAGGCAAAAGCCGTCCTTTTTACCTACCCTACGTATGACGGTGTTTGTGTCGATTTAAAACGGATGGTATCTTTTGCTCATGAGGCAGGTATGTATGTTCTTGTTGATGAAGCGCACGGCGCCCATTTCGGGATGCATCCCGAATTACCGTTGTCCGCTTTGGCGTACGGCGCGGATTGTGTGGCCCAGAGTACGCATAAATCAACAGGTTCTTTGACGCAGACCTCGATGCTCCATTGCCGGCGAAATTTGCCGTTTATTGACAGAGTTGCCGCAGCCATGCAGCTCGTTCAGTCTACGAGTCCGCATTATTGGTTTCTGGCGTCTCTTGACAGCGCGCGGCAACAATTGGCGCTTGAAGGAGAAACGCTGCTCTGCAGGACATTGGAACTGGCTCGACAAACCAGGATCGACCTGAATAAGATTCCCGGCATATGTTCTTTCGGTGCGGAAATTACCGCATATGAAGGAGTTTCCGCCTTTGATGAGACGAAGATCACTATTGATTTCAGCGGTCTCGGATTGACCGGCGCAGAAGCGGAAAAATTTCTACGTCATGAAGGCGTAGAAGCGGAACTTACTGCCGGCGGACATGTTCTCTGTCTCATTACTATCGGAGACGATGAAGAAAGTGTGCAGGCACTCGTTGCAGCGTGTCGGGCAATTTCCGCAAAACACGATGTTACGGCAGGTGCCGGCACATATGAAGAAATACCGCTGCCGGAACCGACAGTAGCCCTGTCGCCGCGTCAAGCCTGGCAGCGATCGGCAAAACCGTGCGCTCTTACACATGCAGTCGGTTGCGTAGCGGCAGAACCGGTGATTTTTTACCCGCCCGGTATACCTGTCCTGACTCCCGGTGAGAAAGTGACTGCCCAGTGCGTCACATATATAAAGAAGAAACGAAGTGAAGGATATGATGCACACGGTTGTATGGATAAGACTGTGCGGACCTTGCAGATTATCCCGACATAGGAGAACATATGGCAGCAGGAAAATTAATTATTATTGAAGGCAGTGACGGCAGCGGTAAAGCGACGCAGACGGAACTTCTGCGTCGCCGTCTGCGAACGGACGGTCATTCTGTTATGGCCGTTGCCTTTCCTGATTACAGCAGTGAATCAAGCGCACTTGTGAAGATGTACTTACGCGGTGATTTCGGCGCCAAAGCGGACGCCGTAAATCCGTATGCCGCTTCGGCCTTTTATGCGGTCGACCGGGTAGCTTCATATGAGCGAAAATGGAAGGGATTTCTGACTGCCGGCGGTATTGTCCTCGCTGACAGGTATACGACGAGCAATATGCTATATCAGATGATAAAGATAAATGATCCTGCAGAAAAGGAAGAATACCTTGACTGGATTTGGGAATTTGAGTTTCATAAGCTCGGATTGCCCGAACCGGATGGAGTGATTCTTCTGGACGTACCGCAGGATGTCAGTGAGCAGCTGATGGCTGTGCGCACGGGAAAAACCGGCGGTGAAACGGGAGATATTCATGAAAAAGATCGTGATTTTCTTCGCAAATGCCATGCCGCATACGGTGAATTGGCTGATAAATACGGCTGGCAGAAAGTTGCTTGTGCCGTTGACGGTGAATTGCGTTCTGCTGAATCTATTCATGAAGATGTATATCGATTGGTTGCAGACATCATAAAATAAAGTTTTGTCATCGACAGGCCGGCCGGGGTGTCCGACTTGACAGCAGATCGCCGTTCTGTTACTATGAACGGGCATCCTGATGGTGGTTACAGAGAGAAATCACAATGGCCGATCATAAAATCATTGACAAGAGTAAAAAAGTTATGATAACATATTTGTTGTCATGCGGAAGTAGCTCAGTGGTAGAGCACCACCTTGCCAAGGTGGGGGTCGCGAGTTCGAGCCTCGTTTTCCGCTCCATTTTTCTCTTTAGAGGAAATTGTATATTCCTCAATAGCTCAGTTGGTAGAGCAATCGGCTGTTAACCGATTTGTCGTAGGTTCGAGTCCTACTTGAGGAGCCATAGGGGTATCGCCAAGCGGTAAGGCAACGGACTCTGACTCCGTCATCGTTGGTTCGAATCCAGCTACCCCTGCCAAATTTTTTATGATCCACTAGCTCAGCCGGCAGAGCACCTGACTTTTAATCAGGGTGTCCCGAGTTCGAATCTCGGGTGGATCACCATATAATTTTATATGGCCCCTTGGTCAAGTGGTTAAGACACCGCCCTTTCACGGCGATAACATGGGTTCGAATCCCGTAGGGGTCACCACACTCGGGCGATTAGCTCAGCTGGGAGAGCGCTTGCCTTACAAGCAAGATGTCGGCAGTTCGATCCTGTCATCGCCCACCATCGAGAAAAACCTCATCCTTCGGGATGAGGTTTTTGTTTTAGTTGCTTGCGGTAACGGGAGTAATCGCGTTACCGTTTTTGTATGGGAATAGGCGCGTCCGGCAGTTTGATTGTATCAGTGGCGATTTTGCCGCACGCGTTTGTTGCCGACAACCATTGTGCGGGACAGACTCTTGTACGCCATATCGGTGAAGAAGAGGAAGCCGAAGAGGAAGACGAGACCGTAATCCCAGGTCAGTACTTCCGTTTGCCCATAGACGTAGAGACAGCCGCTCGTCAGGATGAAACTGATATAGAGAGCGATTACGGCGCACCAGGTTCGTTGGCCTCTGTCACGAAGAGTATAAAAGCGTTTGAATTTAATATAAAGGGCAATTGTTGAAAATAAGAGAACGCCTCCGACGGTTGCCGAGACAGTAACGGGTGTTTGGAAAAAGAAACCTGTAAGTAGTATAATCATAAGCAGGAGGGTCCACAAAAAGATGCCGATTTGCAAGTGTAAATCTCTTTGCGGATCAGATATATCGTAATCGCGGTGACGTTGCCTGTGACGTGACATGAGGAACTCCTTTCCATACTGCATGGTCTACGTTATTATAGCACATTGCGCCGAATCTTCGGCAGAGGAGAAATGAATAATGAAACCCGTTAAAGCCTATGATCTGATTATTATCGGCGCCGGTCCCGCCGGTATCTTTACGGCTCTGGAGCTGGCCGATAAGGGACTGAAAATCCTTATGGTCGAAAAGGGGCAGGATATTCGTGAGCGTATAGTGACAAGCCGCAATAAGAATGCGCCCGCCAAAGACAAGATGCGTAACGTCGTCTGCGGCTGGGGCGGTGCCGGCGCCTTCAGTGACGGGAAGCTGACTCTGACGACCGAATTCGGCGGTAATCTGGATGATTATATGTCCAAGGCCGATTTGACGGAGAAAATCAATTATGTAGACGATACATACTGTCTTTTCGGAGGCGCTGAACGTAAAGTATACGGTGACGAGCATACGGAGCTTATCCGTGAGCTGCAACGCAAAGCTACGGCGGCGGACTTGCGTCTTATACCGGCGCGTATCCGTCATTTAGGGACGGATGTCAATGCGGAAATTCTGACGAATATGCGCGATTTCCTTGAAGGTAAAGTAGATATCATGGCCGATACGGCAGTGGAACACATTGTGGCGAAAGAGGATGAAATCAAAGGGGTCATCATTGGCGGGCAGCTTTACAGCTGTCGTTATCTTGTCAGCGCTCCCGGCCGCGAGGGATCCGAATGGTTTATGGAAGAAGCGGAAAAACTCGGTATTCAGTTGACCAGTAACGCCGTGGATATCGGTGTGCGTGTGGAAATGCCGGCGGAAGTTCTGGAATCTATTACAGATGTCATCTATGAGTCGAAGCTTGTTTATTTCAGCCGTTCATTTGATGACCGCGTGCGCACGTTTTGCATGAACCCTTATGGTTTCGTTGTTGAAGAAAATAATGACGGCCTGCTTACGGTAAACGGCCATAGTTATGCCCATAAGAAGAGTGAAAATACGAATTTTGCCGTTCTTGTTTCCAAAAAATTTACAGAACCTTTCAGGGAACCGATTAAATACGGTAAATATATTGCCAACCTTGCGAATATTCTCGGAGGCGGCGTTATAGTGCAGCGTCTGGGGGATCTTAATGACGGCCGTCGTTCTACGCCTGAACGAATCATGCGCGGACTCGTCCGCCCGACTATGGATAAGGCAACGCCCGGTGACTTGTCGCTTGTTTTACCGTACAGGCACTTGCAGGATATTAAAGAAATGCTTGAAGCGCTGGATAAGGTGGCGCCCGGCGCCAATTCGCGGCATACTCTTTTATACGGGGTGGAAGTTAAATTCTACTCGAACCGCATTGAATTGAGCCCGAATCTGGAAACGAAGATTAAGAATTTTTTTGCTATCGGCGACGGCGCCGGGATTACACGCGGCCTTATTCAGGCATCGGCGGCAGGCGTAACGGTCGGGCGGGAAATAGCCGTCCGTGAACGGGAACGTCGTTAAGGATACTGTATTTAATGCCGGAACGGGGCGTCATATTTTAATAGCCATGGGGACCTGTCTGTTGCGGGCTGTTTGATATTCTTTCCTCAAGGATGGACCATGTTTTGTCATCCCTGTCGGGAGCGGAAAGGTTCAGCCAAAAAATAAGTGACCTTTTAATCATTAAAAAGAGTAATCATACTTTGCATAATTTATTACCATCCATAATCGGCAGACTGCTGATTATGGATATTTTTTATAAATATTATGCGAAAAATGAGAACAAAGATATAATATATAAAGTCTATACAGAAAGGAGGTCAGTCAGTATGAATTTTTGGAAAGAGCGGATTTCAAGACGGCAGCTTATTAAGAGTGCGGTCGCCGCTACAGCCGCCGCCACTGCAGTGCCGAACCTGATTTCGGCGGGTTATACGCCGTTTAAATCCGATTCTTTGGATGTCTGGACTTGCGGGGGATTATCGGAAGCTTTTCTTCAGATAAATGATTTATATGAAGCGAAAACCGGGCATAATATTCAATATACGGGTGCGTTTGCGGGCGCACTGGGCAAGGCTCTGTTGACCCTTAAAGGGCAGACCGAGGTTTTCGGTGCGCGCGGCCTGGAGCTGGCGCAGAATATGCGCAAAAAAGGTATCAGCCTCGGGTTTAAACCGCTTTGTTTTACAGATTATGTCATTGCAGTACCGAAGGGCAATCCGGCAGGCATTCGTGACCTTAAAGATTTGTCCGAACCGGGTGTTCGGGTTATGTTGCCTTTAGGCGCGTCTCCACCGGGCAGCGCCTCCGTTCAGGGGATTTTGAAAAAGTCGGGCCTTACGGATCCGATCATGCAAAACATGACTGTCAATGAAACGTGTGTTATCAAGATGCTGTGCGGTCTCATTGAGGGCAAAGGCGATGTTTCCATCATTGAAAAACGGCTTACCACGCATGCTCGTTTCAAAGATAAGATTGAATACATGCCTATTGAACCGAAATTTATCCCGCCTGCACCGCTTACTTTTACTATTAATATCATGAAGTATGTTCAGGATAAAAAGCTGGCAGATGACTATGCGGATTTTGTCCGTTCCGAAGAAGGCCAGTCAATTCTTGAGAAGGGCGGTTTCACGTCCGTTCATTCGGCTCGCGGTCTGGATTTAATAGAAAGGTTCGGCGTAAAAGATGTCCAATAATGCAAAAACAAAAGAATTTTACCTCCCCAAGCTGCGTCGTCTTGTACAACTCGTTTTCCTCGCAGTCATGGGCAAATGGATCTATTACGGAATATTCCGATGTCCCTTTATCGTTCCCTTTGTCAATTGTGAACGATGTCCTGTCATCACCTGTTGGGGACGTATTACCGCTTACTTCTTCGGTTTCTGGCTCTTTATTCCGCTTCTGGCCGTCTTTTTGGGACGTGCTTTCTGCGGTTGGCTCTGTCCGAGCGGTTTTGTCAATCAACTGCTCGGTAAATTGGCTGTTACGAAGTTGAAAGTTCGTAATAAGTACATGCGTTTGGCACAAATCGGCATGGTTCTGACCGTCTTCATCGGGTTGTGGGTATACTTTGCCTATGATAACCCGCGCGTCATGATTCCGATCCGTACGAGTGATGAATATTTTAATGCCGTCATCATGTCCGTCCGGTTTTCCGATTGGTACTGGGCCGTTCGTACGGTTATAGTCGTTTCGCTCATTGCGGCGTCACTTATTATTGCCAACTTCTGGTGTCGTTTTGTATGTCCCGTCGGCGGAGCGATGGAACTTGTCCGCAAGATTTCTCTTTTCCGCGTTTATAAGACGGCAGCCTGCGACAATTGTGATGCATGTTTGCGTAAGTGTGAAATGGGTACGCGTCCTGACGAAATGAACTGTACTAATTGCGGTGATTGCCTGAATGTGTGTCATGCCGATGCCATCAAATTCGGGCGAAAGGGTAAAAATGATGACAGGCAGTAAGACGCAGTCCTTCCTTAATAATCACCCCTGCTTCAATAAGGAAGCGTCTGTCAATTGGGGCCGCGTACATTTGCCGGTTGCGCCGCACTGCAATATCCAATGTAATTTCTGTAACCGGATGTATGATTGTGCCAACGAAAATCGTCCCGGCGTAACCCAAAAGGTATACAAACCTGACGAAACGGTCCCGTATCTGGAAAAACTTTTTGCAAAGCGCAGTGATATTTCCGTTATCGGTATTGCCGGACCGGGGGATCCTATGGCTGATGCCGATGAAACTCTGACTACTTTCGAGAAGTGTAAGGCCCGGTTTCCTCACCTTATGCTCTGTCTCTCAACGAACGGACTGGCGTTGCCCGAACATATTGATGAAATCATTTCTGTAGGCGTCAGTCACGTGACCGTTACGGTTAATGCGGTTCGGCCCGAAGTAGGCGCCGATGTCTATGCGTGGGTGCGTTACAACGGCATAACTTATAAAGGCATTGAAGGTGCGAGAATTCTCTTGGAACGCCAGGATGAAGGTATTCGGAAGTTGAAAAAAAAGGGCATGATCGTAAAAATCAATACAGTCGTCATTCCCGAGGTCAATATGGATCATGTTCCCGAAATCGCGGCCAAGGCGAAGGCCTGGGGCGCGAATATTATGAACTGTATGGCCATGATTCCCGTTCACGACACTCCTTTTGCAGGCAAAAAAACACCGTCTCAGAAAGACATTCATCGCTTGCGTCAATTTATCGGGCAAAATATGCGGCAAATGACCCATTGCAGTCGTTGCCGTGCCGATGCCTGCGGTAAACTCGGGGCAGAATAGACGATAAAAGACCTGGCCGGAAGAGCAGGTCTTTTACTCCGTCAGCCGCAAATGGTATGTAATGCTTTTATGGCTGTAGCAATGTCCTCTTTTGTGTTAAAATAACCAAAAGAAAAGCGTACAGTTCCGCAGGGGAAAGTGCCTAAGGTCTTATGGGCCGACGGTGCGCAGTGAAGGCCGACGCGAGTTAAAATGCCGTATTCCGACTCTAAGCGAACGGCTATTTCCGAGTTGTCCATGTCCTTGGCAGCTATGGAAACGACGGCTGTACGATCAATGATATCCGTCCTGCCGGCAACGGTAATGCTTGTCATATCGGAGATTCCCGTGAGAAAGTGTTCTGTTAAAGACAGTTCCTTTTTATGGATGGTTTCGATACCTTCCGTGCGGACGAATTCCAGGGCCGCATGAAGACCGATAATCCCGGGAAGGTTCAGCGTGCCCGCTTCGAACTTATCCGGCAGAAAATCCGGCATCTCTTCCGTATGAGAGAGGCTGCCTGTGCCGCCGGCAATGAGGGGTGTCATTACTTCGGCGAGTTCATCGGTGATGACAAAACCGCCGATGCCCTGCGGGCCGAGGAGCCCTTTGTGACCGGTAAAGCAGAGGACGCCAATGTTCATCTCCGCCATATTGATGGGGACTGTCCCCGCCGTTTGCGCCGCGTCAACAATAAAGAAGAGATTATGCTTCCTGCAGAACGCGCCTACTTCTTTTAAAGGCATAACGGTACCGCATACATTAGAAGCATGGGTCATGACTACGGCTTTTGTTTCGGGCCGGACATAGTTGTCCATCTCTGTGAGGATAAGGCTGCCGTCTTTATGACAGGGAAGCCTGTCAAAGGTAAGGCCTTCTTTTTCCAGTTGCACGATCGGACGCATAACGGCATTGTGCTCCATTTCCGAAACAAGGAGATGGTCACCTCTGCCAAAGAGTCCTTTTATGACCATGTTTAAACTCATAGTTACATTCTGTGTAAAAATAACATTTTTCACGTCGCTGCCGCCGAAGAGTTCTTTCAGCCAGAGTCGGGTCATGAAGACTTTTTCTTCCGTGTCGTAAGCGGGAGCATAAGAACCGCGGTTGATATTGACCCCGCTGTTTGTGATGAAATCACTCATGGCGGCGGGTACGGCCGCCGGTTTCGGAAAGGTTGTCGCGCCGTTGTCCAAGTATATTCTTTGCATTTTCTGTCTCCTCCATGTAAATTCCCTTACTCCGTTCAGTATAGTGGACATGGGGAGGTTTTTCAAATATCCGGATGAGAAATATTAATAAGGATATTTAAATACAGAAAAATAAAATATGTAATGCAGAACGGTGCAGTTTTCGGATTTGAAAGGAGGATTTATTTTGGAATTAACACATGAAAAACGAGCTATTATCATTGCCGGTTTAATCATCGGCGCTATCGCCGGATTCCTGGTTCTTGCCGGAAATCCCGCAAACATGGGTTTTTGCATTGCCTGCTTTGTCCGCGATACTGTCGGCGGGCTGGGGTTGCACCGCGCCGCGCCTGTACAGTATATTCGTCCTGAAATTGTCGGTCTTATTTTAGGTTCGTTCTTCTTATCGCTTATCCGCGGTGAACATCAGACGAAAGGCGGTTCGTCGCCGCTGACGCGTTTTGTCCTCGGCTTTTTCGTCATGATCGGATGCCTCATGTTCCTGGGTTGCCCCTTCCGCCTGATTCTTCGTCTTGCCGGGGGTGACTGGAATGCCGTTATGGGATTTGTCGGTTTTGCTGTCGGCATCGGTATCGGCACGATTTTCCTTAAAAGAGGATATTCTCTGAAACGCACATATACGCTTACCAAACTTGATTCGGCAGCGATGCCGGCTATTACGGCTGTTTTATTGATTCTTCTCGTTACGGCCCCCGCCTTTATCTTCTTCAGTGAAAAAGGTCCCGGTGCAACGCATGCATTCTGGGCGGTATCCCTTATTGCCGGTCTCGTAGTCGGCGGCTTGGCGCAGTATACGCGCCTTTGCATGGTCGGCGGTATTCGTGATATAATTTTGTTCCACGAAACAAAATTGATTATGGGGTTTGTAGCTGTATTTGTTGCGGCATTTCTCGTAAATCTCGCATTCGGCAACTTCCATCCGGGCTTCGCTAATCAGCCCATTGCCCATACAGACGGCCTGTGGAACCTTCTCGGCATGGCACTTGCCGGTTTCGGCAGCATTCTTCTCGGCGGTTGCCCTTTACGCCAGCTCATTTTAACGGGCGAAGGCAACTCCGACTCGGCAATTGCCGTTCTCGGACTCGCGACAGGTGCGGCATTTTCGCATAATTTCGGCTTGGCCGCTTCCGGTGCGGGCCCGACATTTAACGGTGAAGTGGCTGTTATTTTCGGGTTTGTCATAGCATTCATTATCGCCGTCGCAAATACGCGTAAGCAAAACGCGTAAAAAGGAGGGATTACGATGATAGACGCAAGAGGATATTCTTGCCCTGAACCGGTCATTATGGCAAAAAAAGCGTTGGAATCCGGTGAACAGGAATATGAAATGATGGTTGACACTCATACGGCCATGGAAAATGTAACTCGTTATGTATCGCGTAACGGGTATGCCGTTACTTCCACCCCGGAAGGCGGCGATTTCCGGCTCGTTTTTAAAAAGAAATAGAGACGAAAGACAGGTGTGATCATGCGTTATATCGCTACTTTTTACTCGCACTTCGGTGCCATTCGTTTTAAAAACGAAGCGCACTCTTCGGTGACGTCGATTGAATTGATGCCCGTGCCGCGAAACCTGAGTTCGTCTTGCGGCACGTGTGCCCGTTTCGAGGCACCTGACGACTATACCTATCAATGCGATGAAAGTGGTGAAGTCGAACAGGTCGTTCGTGAAACGGACAACGGTTTTGAACAGATTTACAGTTCGACATAAAGGGTGATTACAATGAGCAGTAATATTAAATTAACGGAAATGGCGTCCTGCGCCGGCTGAGGCGCTAAAATCGGCGCCGGTGTACTGGCGCAAATGTTGGACGGCATTCCCCGCCACCACGATGATCGTCTTATCGTAGGGTATGATAAGAGTGACGATGCCTCTGTCTATGTAGTGCGCGACGATTTGGCGATTGTTCAGTCCGTCGACTTTTTTCCTCCTATCGTAGACGATCCATATACGTTCGGACAGATTGCGGCAGCAAACTCGTTAAGCGATATTTTCGCTATGGGCGCTGAACCGAAACTGGCAATGAATGTTATGGCTATCAATTCGGCCATGGGGCAGGAGGCTGTGCGGGAAATTTTGCAGGGAGGCTACAGTAAGGCTTATGAAGCGGGCGTGCTTATTACGGGAGGGCATACCATTGAAGATAAAGAACCGAAGTACGGCCTTTCCGTAACCGGTTTCATGCATCCCGCTCAACTTCTCAGCAACTCGTCAGCCAGGGAAGGAGATATCTTGCTTCTGACGAAGCCGCTTGGCGTCGGTATTTTGACGACGGCCGCCAAGGTAGGCCTTGTTGATGAAACATTGGAACGGCAGCTCTTCAAAGAAATGGCGGAACTCAACAAGTACGGCCGTGATATCATGATCAAGTATGATGTACACAGCTGTACGGATATTACCGGATTCGGCCTTATGGGGCATGCTTATGAAATGGCGTCGGGAAGCGGTGTGACCATTCACCTGGATGCGGCGGACGTGCCGTATCATGAAGAAGCGATTGCAATGGCAGAGCAGGGATTCATTCCTGCCGGAGCTTATCGCAACCGTGATTATACGGAAGGCCATGTTCGCATAGAAGGTAATGTGAGCGCCCCGGTTCTGGATATTCTCTATGATCCGCAAACTTCCGGCGGCCTCATGATCGCTGTCAGTGAAAAAGACGCAATCGCTTTGGAAAGAGAATTGAAGGGCAGCCTGCCGTGCGGGCAAATCATCGGCCATGTAACGGCAAAAGAAGATGCTGACCTTGTTATTGACTAGGTGTATTGAAGAAGGCATACATCGTGTGATGCATGCCTTCTTTTTGTATATATTTGTGTAAATAATCCCGTGAATGAGCGGGATGTTTTAGCCGTAAGAAACGGACAGATCCTTAATGAATGATTAAAATTGATCAATCCCGCCACATGGGCTTTTCTGGAGCTGAAACGGGCGGCCTTTCGGAAACGCGCTTCAGTAAAAGTTGTACCGGAGTGCACGATACTGAGATAAGTTAAAAGACATAAAAAAATCGCCTGATATGGTGTATAATAAAGAATATAAATTATATTCATGCTTGCGCACAAAGGAGAGAGTTAACGTGATTGAACGCTATACCAATGAAGCAATGGGTCATATTTGGAGTGAACAGAACGAATGGGATACGCTGAAACTGGTGGAAATCCTTACCAGTGAAGCACAGGCCGAACTCGGCAATATTCCGAAAAAAGCAGCTGAAGAAATTCGTGAAAAAGCGGCTTTCTCCGTTGAACGCATTCATGAAATAGAAGCGGAAACGCATCATGATATTGCCGCTTTTGTTTCCAACCTTTCCGAAAATATCGGCGAAGCAGGAAAATATGTCCATCTCGGACTCACGTCTACAGATGTTAAGGATACGGCTTTGGGTTACATGTTAAAACAAGCTTCTGAGATTCTCCTGGCGGATTTGGAAGCATTCCGTAATGTCTTACGCCGTCGTGCCGTTGAATTTAAATATACGCCGACTATCGGGCGTACGCACGGCATTCATGCCGAAGCGACAACTTTCGGCTTAAAGCTCTGCGTGTGGCTTGCCGAAACGGAACGCAATATTAAACGCATGAAGCGTGCGAAAAATGTCGTTTCTGTCGGCAAAATTTCCGGTGCCGTCGGTACTTATGCGGATATAGATCCTTTCGTCGAAGAGTATGTCTGCAAAAAACTGGATATTACACCGTCGCCCGTTTCGACACAAACATTGCAGCGGGACCGTCATGCCGAATTCATGACGACCTTGGCCGTTATTGCCAGCTCAATTGATAAATTCGCAACGGAAATCCGTCATCTTCAGCGTACGGAAGTCCGCGAAGCGGAAGAATATTTCAGTCCCAAACAAAAAGGGTCATCCATTATGCCGCACAAGCGTAATCCCGTTACATGCGAACGTATGTGCGGCTTAGCCCGTGTTATCCGCGGCAATGCGCAGGCTGCTCTTGAAGATGTAGCGCTCTGGCATGAACGCGATATTTCTCATTCTTCCGTGGAACGCATCATTCTTCCGGACAGTACGATTGCTCTCGACTATATGCTCACCACGTTCACTCGTGTTATTGACAGGCTTATCGTTTATCCGGAAAAAATGATGCAAGATCTGAAACTTACAGGCGGCCTTATCTTCAGCCCCATTCTTCTTAATACGCTTGTCGAAAAAGGAGCCGTTCGCGAACAGGCATACCGTTGGGTACAGCGTAATGCAATGAAACGATGGCTTGAAGGGGAAGATTTCTTGGATAACCTGAAAAAAGACGAAGATATTGCTGCCGTCATGACAAACGAAGAAATTGAGGAATGCTTTGACGTTAAAAAAATGCTCCGCCACGTTGATACGATTTTTGCTCGTTTCGGCTTGTAAGATAACTGACTGTACTTATATTGCTGCGGCGGTGCGGATGGTTTTTTCCGGAGGAGGTTTTTAACTGTGTATTTTGATAACGCCGCAACGACGGCACACAAGCCGGAAATCGTTGCCAGAACTGTTTATGATGCGTTAGCTGCAGGAGAATACGGTAATCCGTCCCGCGGCGCACATGATTACGCCATGCGTGCTTATCGTATTATCGCGGCGGCTAAAGAAGATATAAAAACCCTTTTTCGTGCCGGTAATGCATATGAAGTCGCCTTCACGCATAATTCGACCGTTGCCTTGAATATGATTATCAAAGGGCTGTTAGGTGCAGGTGATCATATCATTTCGACGACATGGGAGCACAACGCTGTCCTGCGTCCTCTATATCAGCTTGAAGCGGCGGGGGCAAGCCTTGACTTTGTCACGTCCGATGCCGGGACGGGGGCCCTGCATTATGATGAATTCGAAAAACTTCTTCGTTCCGAAACAAAGGCCGTTGTTTGCAATCACGCGTCGAATGTAACAGGGAACATCATGGATCTTGATTTTATCAAGCGGTTTTGTAAGAAACACGGTCTTATGCTCATTGTCGATATGTCTCAGACTGCCGGTGCCTATCCGATCGATATGGCTGACGGTATCATTACGGCAGCCTGCTTTACGGGGCATAAGTCTCTTTACGGTCCCGGCGGAACCGGCGGTATGGTCGTGCGCACAGGACTCGACGTGAAACCTCTTATTACGGGAGGCGACGGGCTGCATACCTTTGACCGTGAGTTCCCTCATACCGTGCCGGGCGTCTTTGAGGCGGGAACGGAAAATATTGCCGGTATTGCCGGACTGTCAGCAGGCGTACGTCTGCTCCTGGAACGGGGGGAGGACGGGATCATGGCTACGCAGCAACATTTGGCAGATATTTTCACGGCAGGGATACAAGATATTCCCAATCTCACCTTATATGCCGATTTCCGGCGGCCCCGCGTTAATGTCTTTGCCGTCAATATCGGCGAAGCGGAAGCGGCCCTCGTCGGTGAGATTCTTTGGGAAGAATTTGAAATGGCTACGCGTGCCGGTTTTCATTGCGCCCCTCTCATCCATAAAGAATTGCATACGGATAAGCGGGGAATCGTCCGTTTTTCTTTCAGCCTTTATACGACGGAAGAAGAAGTGCGGACGGCCGCGGCCGCGTTGAAAGATATTGCCGCCCGTTGACCTTGTACTTGCGGAGGGGATATGAAATTTTTTGCCTCGTTACCGTTACCCGTTGCCGGAATAGCTTTGGCGACCGCCTCCTTAGGCCGGCTTTTGGGAGCATATGCCGTCTTTCTGCAAGACCTGTGCGGGCTGACAGCTGCGGCGCTGTTAGTGTGTCTTCTGCTGCGCTATGTGAAAAGTCCTCTTTATAAAGAGGAAAAGGAGAACCCGCTGACGGCGCCGATTATTCCCTTATTGCCCATGACGATCCTCGCCCTTTCCGGCTATGGTTCCGAGCTTCATCCCGTGCCGGGGCTTTGTCTGCGGTATATTGGCTTTCTTTGGCACGGCTGGTATATTCTCGATTTCACGGAACGGACACTTCGTAATTTCCGGCTCGAACGGGTGCTGCCGTCGTGGTTTGTCGTCTATGTCGGTATTGTCATCTCGGTTATAACCATGCCTCTCACTGCAGGCGGGACCATAGGGGCGATAAGTTCCTCCGTTCCGGAGGAACCCTTCAGCCGTATCGGGTTGGTAACAATACTTCTTGCTTGGGGGCTTACGGCCTATATTTTTATAGGCGGCCTTATTTTTTATCGTTTGCGATATATCCCTCTGAAGCCCTTTGAAATACCGACGCTGGTTATCTTTTCGGCCCCGCCGGCGCTTTGTCTTTCCGCGTACATTCATACGGTGGGCTTGCCTGATTTACCTCTCTTGGTTTTTCTTGCCGTGTCGGGGCTTTTTTTCTATATTTGCAGCCTTGTCGTTATCATTCGCTTCTGGAGAGAACAAAAATTTTATCCGACTATGGCGTCTTTTACTTTTCCTCTTGTCATCTTTGCGACGGCCGCCCGCGGCACGAGTCTTGCGCTCCTGGGACCGGGACCGCATGCTGCGGGTATTGCCGCAGTAACCGCAGGTATAGCAGCGGTTGTGACTGCAGGTACGGGTATCGGGTTTGTACAGCATATATGGCGGCAAAGAAAATTTACATAAACATAAAATAAGGTCCGACTGTGCGGTCGGACCTTTGGCATATGTTGAGTTTATTCATATCGAAGTGCTTCGATGGGATCGAGTTTTGCCGCTTTTTTGGCCGGATAGATACCGAAGAAGAGTCCGATACCGACAGAAAAGGAGAAGGATATGATGATCGGACTGAGCGTGATAACCGGTGTGAAGGCGCCGCTTGATTTGACAGCTTCAGCGATACCTATGCCGATGAGAATACCCAGGAAACCTCCGATTACGCCGATAATGACGGCTTCGATGAGAAATTGAGTCATAATCGTTTCATATGTTGCGCCCAATGCCTTGCGGATGCCTATCTCCCTTGTCCGTTCCGTGACGGATACCATCATGATATTCATGATGCCTATGCCGCCGACAATGAGGGAGATTGCGGCGATACTGCCGAGAAAGAGGGTGAGCATGGCGGTCGTGCTGTTCATGGTTTCCAGGATGCTTGTCAGGTTGTTGACGGTAAAGTCGTCTTCCTTGCCGTTTGTAATATGATGGCGTTGACGCAGCAATGCTTCCACCTGACTTTGTACTTCGTTGATTTTGTCGGGGGAAGATACCTGGATATTGATGGAACGAATGAACGTAATTCCCATGAGACGTTCCTGTGCCGTTGTTAACGGAACGAGAACAACGTCGTCCTGATCTCCTCCCATTGAAGCCTGGCCTTTTGGTTCCAGCACCCCTATGACTTTAAAAGGCTGGTTGTTGATACGAATATTATGGCCTACAGGATTTTCCGTGCCGAAGAGATTGGAAGCTACGGTCGGGCCGATAACCGCGACGCGATTACGAGAATCCAAGTCAGTCTGACTGATGAAAGAGCCCGATGTAACAATAAGCGACCGGATATTAAGGTATTCCGGAGTGACGCCATAGACGGAAGTATTCCAGTTTTCATTGCCGTTGACGATCTGGTAGGCACTGTTTACAGTCGGCGCCACATAATCTATATTCTTGATTTTTTTCTTAATTGCCGTTGCGTCATCAAGCTTCAGTTTCTGTCCAGAACCGGCTGCCGAACGGACGCCGCGGGAGTTCGTTGAGCCCGGCGTAACGATGAGCATATTACTGCCCAGACTGGCGATGGAGTCGGTAACGTTCTTTTTGACGCCCATACCGATAGCAATCATGATGATAACCGCGGCAACTCCGATAATGATGCCGAGCATCGTCAAAACGGAACGCAGTTTATTGGAACAAAGCGCCGTTAAGGCAATGGAAATACTTTCTCTAAACAACATCCATGACCACCCCTTTGCCGGCGTCCTTCGTAATTACACCGTCACTCAGCAGCAATTGTCTGCTCGCACGGGCGGCGATTTCCGGTTCGTGCGTGACGAGAATGATCGTTTTCTTTTCCTGATGTAAGCTTTCGAAAATATCCATAATTTCGTGGGTTGACTTTGTGTCCAAGTTGCCTGTCGGTTCGTCGGCCATGATAATATGAGGATTATTGATCAGTGCCCTGGCGATAGCGACGCGTTGCCGCTGCCCGCCGGAGAGTTCGTTCGGTTTGTGGTGGGACCATGTGCCGAGACCGACGGCACGGAGCTTTTCCATGGCCCTTTCTGTCCGTTCTTCCTTGCCTATACCGGCATATACTAGGGGAAGGGCAACATTATCGAGGGCAGAAATACGACCCAGGAGATTAAAGTTCTGGAATACGAAGCCGATACTTTTATTTCTTGTTAAGGCCAACTCATTGTCGGACAAGTTTGCCACCTCTCTGCCGTCGAGTTTGTAAGATCCCGATGTAGGGCGGTCGAGACAGCCGAGAATATTCATGAGTGTAGACTTACCGGATCCGGACGGCCCCATAAGGGCTGCAAATTCGCCTTCTGCAATTTGCAGTGTAATACCGGCAAGGGCGGCAAAATCCTGTGAGCCGATGCGGTATGTTTTGCGGATGTCCTGTAAGTCTATCATTATTTTATCCATATCTTTATCCTGCCTTAAATGGGGGGGCCTCCGCCTTGGTGGCTTGATTTATTTTCGGTTGAAGTATAGGATACCGATACCTTTTCCCCTACAGAGAGGCCTTGTGTAATTTCGACGTATTCGTCACTGTATATACCCGTTGTAACAGTAACATTTTCCGTCGAGCCGTCTTCATGGACAACGATGACGTAAGCCCCGTTATTATTGGTTTTAAGCGCCGCAATGGGAACAACGACAGCATTGTCTTTTTCTGATGTATTGATGTCGACGCGGGCTGTCATGCCGAGTCGAAGTTCATCATTCGGGTCGTCAACGTCTAAGGTGACATAGTAATAAATGACACTTGCCGATGATGAGGATGATGTGGTGCTGCCGGTATTTGTTGTGTCCCATGAGTTACCCGTATCGGTTTGAGAAATTTTGGAGACATGGGCTGTAAATGTTTTGTTCATATATGTGTCTACGGTAAAGGTTGCTTCCTGACCGACCTTTATCTTGCCGATATCCGTTTCGTCGACTTTGGCGATGATTTGCTTTGTTCCCGTATCGGCGATGCGCATGATGACTGTCGGATTGCTGTTGCCTTGGACGGCCATTGTGCCGGGGGTTTTCGGTTCGCCGACGATGACGCCGCTCATCGGCGCCGTAATGACTGTTTCGGCAACGTCCGATTCGGCCTCGCTCAGTTCGCTGGCTGCCGTATCATAGGCGAATTTTGCGTCATCATAGTCCTGCTTGGAGCCGGCCCCTTGTTCGTACAAGTATTTGGTCCGTTCGAATTTCAGTTCCGCATTAGTCAGTTTGAATTGTGCCTGGTCTTTCTTAGCGGCGTAGTCCTTGCCGTCCAGTGTTGCCACAACCTGTCCCTTTTCGACCCGGTCATTTTCTTTAACCGGTACGGTACTCAGGCGGGCCGTAATTTTCGGTGAAACTTCGACAGAGTTGACCGGGCTGATAACACCGGTTGCCGATACAACGGATTTGATGTTCATGTGTGTAACTTCAACCGTGTCGGTGGCCGCACTGTTTTGTGATGTTGCCGTGTATTGAAAATAGGCATAGACACCGACTGCACAGCATGCTATGAGAGCTGCTGCAATAAGGGCCTTACGTTTTCGCATAAATAATTGTCTGGTTAATTTCATGTCCTCACCTGCCGGCAACAAAGCCGTTTAGAAAAATATTTTAAAGACTTGAGTACCAGTATACCATAAAAGCGGGGATATCGTTACTTTTTTTTGTGTATATACGGTATGGAATTTATGGATTTTTGATGAATCCCGTTTATAGTAAATTAAGGACCGTATTTTCATTGACAGTTCTTACAAAGGTGCTTATACTGAAAACAAAATTCAACAGGGGAGCGTAACAGCTGAGAGGAAGTACTGCTTCGACCCGGAACCTGATGTGGATAATCCCACCGTAGGAAACAATCGGAACTGTGACGGGGCATCTTTCAGATGGCTCCTTTTTTATGTAAAGGAGATATAGATGGAAAAGTTAAAGACTTCTGTTATAAGTAACGGGTTGTTGTGGTTCGGTGCGGGGATTTCTATTGCCGAAATTTTGACAGGTATGCTTGTTGCGCCGCTCGGGTTTCGGCAAGGGGCCGCTGCTATTATCCTCGGTCATATTATCGGCGGTCTGATTATGTACGGTGCCGGTCTTATCGGTGCACGTACCGGCTTATCCGCAATGGAAACGGTACGCCTCGCTTTCGGCCGCAACGGCAGCAGATGGTTTGCCTTTTTAAATGTTATCCAGCTTATCGGTTGGACTGCCGTCATGATTGCCGTGGCTGCCGTTGCAGCCGATGTGCTTGTACCGCTCGGCAATACAGTGTGGAGCATTGTTGTCGGCGCCGGGATTGCCTTATGGATCGTCTTGGGCCTGAAGAACCTCGGCAGGATTAATATCGTCGTCATGGCAGCCCTTTTCGGGTTGACCGTATTCCTCTCCCATGTTATTTTTCAAGGTACATTGCATATTGCGGAAGGGAGTATGACTTTCGGCGGGGCTGTTGAACTGGCTGTCGCCATGCCTCTTTCATGGCTGCCCGTTATTGCCGATTATACGCGGACTGCCGAGAGACCCGCTGCCGCCACTGCAGGGAGCTGTCTCGCTTATTTTATTGCCAGCTGCTGGATGTTTTTCATTGGTATGGGTGCCGTCCTTTATATCGGTAATGACGACCTGGCCGGTATTATGGCCCAGGCCGGTATGGGTATTGCCGGTATTATAATTATTCTCTTGTCGACGGTTACGACTACGTTTCTCGATGCGTTGTCCGCCGGCATTAGCAGCAAGACCGTTGCGGACTCTTTTTCCGAAACGGGAGCGGCCCTTGTTGCCTGCATCATTGGCGTTGTCTTGGCGGTGATTGCCGATGCCGGACAGTTCGAGGCGTTTCTGTACCTCATCGGTTCTGTTTTCGCACCGATGACGGCCATACTTTTGGCGGATTACTTCATTCTCGGTGCCGACCGAAGAGAGGAGGGCGTCAATGTCCTTAATATCATTCTTTGGATAGCGGGGTTCTGCCTCTATCGTCAGGTGCTTGATATGGATACGCCTCTCGGCGTAACCTTTCCGGTTATAGTGATTATTATGCTCCTGAGCATTGCTCTTCATAAGATTATAAAAAATTAGGGATGTTAACACAAAGACCCCGTTCGAACGAACGGGGTCTTATTTTTACCGTTTCTTTTTTGATTGTTTCTGTTGCTTTTGTGAGTCCTGCTTGTCTGAATTGTCCTTTTGTTCCTTGACGGCATCTTTTTTATCGCCGCTCTTATCGCTGTCCTTATCGTCTTTGACCTCTTTGACTTCTTCTTTAGGTTCTTCGTAATATGCTTTGCTCATCCCCGCAGGAACCTCGAAGTCATCCGCAGGCGTGCCGCTTACCGCCGAAACCATATAGTCATGCCAGATTTGAGCCGGTACAGTGCCGCCGTAAATTTCGCCGAGGCTCTGGCTGCCCGTGTCATCGCCGACCCAAACGGCCGTTACTATATCCGGGGTGTAACCGATAAACCAGGCGTCGTGATTGTCATCGGTCGTGCCCGTCTTGCCGGCAGCCGGACGACCGATGGAAGCGGCCGTACCCGTACCGCGAGTGATAACGCCTTCGAGCATGGAGGTCATTTCATAGGCCGTCTTTTCGGACATAACCTGCGTCTTTTGCATTTCGCTGTCCGAACTGTTGTCTTCGAGAACGTTGCCGTTTCTGTCAAGGATTTTTATAATGGCTGTCGGTTTGATGTGAACGCCTTTATTGGCAAAGGTGCCGTATGCACTGGCCATTTCAAGCGGTGTAACGCCTTTCGTCAAGCCGCCGAGGGCGGCGGCGGCCAGATTATCGTCATTCGGGCTGCCGTCTTCAACAAGCGTTGTAATGCCCAGTTTCTTGGCATTGGCAATGACGTTGGCAGGACCGACTTTATCGGCAAGCTGAACGGCGATCGTGTTAACGGAGAGCGCCAGTGCTTTCCAGAGAGGCATACTGCCCCGGAACGTGTTATCCGCGTTGTTCGGAGACCAACTGCCGTAGGATACCTTCTTATCTTCCACTGTCGTGTCGGGAGACATGTCGTGTTCCAATGCTGTCATGTAGACGAAAGGCTTGAAGGCCGAACCGGGTTGACGGACGGCCATGCTGGCGCGGTTGAAACTGTCCTGGCCGCGACCGCCGACCATGGCAAGGATGTAACCGTTTTTCGGGTTAATCGAAACGATAGCTCCCTGCGGCTGTGTCAAACCTTGATCGTCTTTATGTGTTTCCGGCAGGTTATCCATGGCTGTGACGGCGGCATGTTGTTTGTCCGTATCAAGGGTTGTATAAATTTTCAGGCCTTCTTTATACAGCGCGTCGTCACCGTATTTCTGAGCGACTTCCTGGGTTACGTAGTCGATAAAGTATGCCGTTTCATCCGTCGCATCGCTCGTCGTCTTTTGTTTGATATCCAGCTCCGACCGCTTCGCTTCTGCCGCTTGTTGCGGAGTAATATACCCGTATTTTTCCATCTGACCGACGACGACATTTTTGCGGGCCGTCGCTTCACTGATACTGGAAGAATAATAATTCGGGCTCTTCGGCAGGCCCGCGATCATGGCGCATTCGGCAAGGGTTAATTCACCGACGTCTTTATTGAAGTACGTCTTTGCCGCTGTTTGAATGCCGTATGCGCCGCGACCGAAATAAATCTGGTTCATGTACATTTCGAGAATTTCTTTTTTACTGTATTTACGTTCCAGCTCAAGAGCCAACATGGCTTCCTGGATCTTGCGTTTTAGTGTCTGATCCTGAGAAAGAAAGGCATTTTTGGCGAGCTGCTGCGTAATGGTACTGCCGCCTTGGGCGATGCCGCGATGTGTCACGTTGGCGGCGACAGCGCGGAGAATACCGATAGGATCGATACCGATGTGATCGTAAAAACGATTATCTTCCGCGGCAATAAAAGCATTTTGCAGATTTTGCGGCACTTTATTGATGTCAATGGGTAATCTGTTTTGGTCGGAATGCAGAATGGTAATTAATTTACCCTGACTGTCAAAGACTTGCGATGACACGGCGGGACGCATATTATTGCCGACCTCCGGCAGGCTGTGATAGGCTGCGAAAATATAGCCGAACGTGAGGCCTGCAATAATGACGAGTACCAGAGCCGCCATGACGCGGAAAGAGTGGAGCGGTCCGCGTTTTTTCGCATGGTTGGCTCTGCGTCTGGGTGTATACATTATATCCTCCTGTACTATTTCGAATGTAATTTGCCGTACGAAATGTACTACATTTTATATTATCGTTCCTATTATATCGCATCTGTATGAGATAGGGAAATGTTTTTGAAACTGTGTAGACCGTTCGGAAACAGAATATAGCCTTATCTTCCCGCCTTTTATACATAAGGAACAGTGCACGGGAAAATAGAGTATGCTAATAAAATAAAAAATACTGTTTATCGTAAAACAGTTGACAGAAATAGAATAAGTGATATACCATAAAGAGGCGGGAATAAGAAATTAGTATTTACAAATGAGGATATCTTAATTGGAGGTAAAAGACATGGATAGAAACAGTGCTTTTATTTTATGGTTCGATGAACTTCGTCGCAGTGACGTTAATCTTGTAGGCGGCAAATCCTCATCTTTAGGTGAATTGACGTCCGCTACGAACGTACCTGTACCGTACGGCTTTGCAACGACGGCGGAAGGCTACAGATACTTTATGACGAAGACGGGCCTTAATAAGAAGATAAAAGAATTGTTGAAAGAGCTGACCGATGTAGAAGATCCTGTACAACTTCGCTCGGTAACGGCAAAGATTCGTGAAGCCGTTTGTGCTGAAGAAATGCCGGCAGAGCTTGCTGAATCAATTCGTAAGGGATATCGGGAATTGGCGGAAAAAGTAGGAGAACCGGAACCGTTCGTTGCCGTTCGCTCCAGCGCCACCGCTGAAGATCTGCCTGACGCGAGTTTTGCCGGTCAGCAGGATACATATCTCAATGTCAGCGGCGCCGATATGGTTATTCAGAAGGTTAAAGAATGCTATGCGTCCACTTTTACGGATCGTGCGACATACTATCGCACAAAGAAGGGGTTCGACCATTTGGATGTCGCTCTCAGCGCCGCGGTTCAGATGATGGTCTTCTCCAAGTGTGCCGGCGTTATGTTTACGGTTGACCTCGTTACGGGTGATGATTCAACCATTACGATTGAAGGGGCGTGGGGTCTTGGTGAATATGTTGTGCAAGGCACGGTTACGCCCGATAATTTCCGCATTAAAAAAGATGATCTCTCTATCGTATCGAAAATAATTAATGCGAAGCCGGTTCAACTCGTCCGTAAAGCCGGCGGCGACTGTGAAGAATTGCCTGTGCCGGAAAAACTTCAAAAGGCATCGGTTCTGACGGAGGAGCAGGTTAAAGAGCTGGCGGCCTATGCTAAAGCGATTGAAAAACACTACGGCTGCTACATGGATATGGAATGGGGCGTTGACGAGCGCGACGGCAAAATTTGGTTGCTCCAGGCCCGGCCTGAAACTGTTTGGTCGAAGAAGAATACAGATAAGAAAACCGTATCGGAAGGAGAACCCATGGAAACGACGACAGAACGTACAATAGTAGTTAAAGGCCTGCCTGCAAGTCCCGGCCGTGCGGCAGGTAAAGCCCACGTTATTTTGGATCCGGCCCGTATCGGAGAATTTAAAGACGGCGAAATCCTTGTCACGACCATGACGGCCCCTGATTGGGTGCCGGCTATGAAGAAAGCCAGAGCTATCGTTACGGATGCAGGCGGTATGACTTGCCATGCCTCCATTGTCAGTCGCGAACTCGGTATCCCTTGCATTGTCGGCACAAAAAGCCGCAGTACGGAAGCTACAACGACAATCAGGGACGGTGCTGAAATTACGGTCGATGCCACTAACGGTGTTGTTTACGAAGGATATGTGGAAGACCTTGTCAAAGCGAAAGACAGCCATGCTGAGGGCGGTGTCATGACTGTTGCGGAAGCGGCTCCTATTACGGGAACGAAGATTTACATGAATCTCGGGAATCCGGATATGGCTGAAAAATACAGTGTCTTACCGTGCGACGGTATCGGTCTCATGCGTGAAGAATTTATTTGGACAACATTTATTCATGAGCACCCCCTGTACCTCATCGAAATCGGGCATCCCGAACGCGTTGTCGATCAACTTGCCGAAGGCATCCGTAAGATGTGCCAGGCTATGGCGCCCCGCCCTGTAACGCTCCGTTTCAGCGATTTCAAGTCCAGTGAATATCGCGACCTTAAAGGCGGCGATAAATTCGAGCCGAATGAAAGCAGCGCTCTTCTCGGCTGGCGCGGCGCTTCCCGTTACTATGATCCGAAATACATTGAAGCATTTAAGCTTGAATTGAAGGCTGTACGCAAGGTCCGTGAAGAATTCGGCTTGAAGAATCTCAATGTTATGGTTCCTTTCTGCCGTCGTGTTGACGAAATGGAAAAAATCGTCGCCCTTATGGATGCCGAAGGCCTCCATCGCGGGCCGGATTTTAAAGTATGGCTTATGGCCGAAATTCCGTCCAATATCATTCTTGCAGACCAATTCAACAAGTTCGTTGACGGATATTCTATAGGATCCAATGATTTGACGATGCTCGTTATGGGATGTGACAGAGACAACGAAACGGTTGCCTCTCTCTTCGACGAACGTAATCTTGCCGTTAAGCGGGCTATACGCCATCTTATCGAAGTGGCGCATGGAGAAGGCAAGACTGTATCTATCTGCGGTCAGGCCCCGAGCGTGTATCCGGACTTCACGGAATTCCTTATTAAGAGCGGCATCGATTCCATCTCCGTCAATCCCGATGTCGTTGCTTCAACGCGTAAGAGTGTAGCGCAGATCGAACAGCGTATTCTCATGGATTCTCTTACGGGAAAAGGCAGAGCGGATGCGGAAGACTATAACTGGTAAGCCTGTGTAGCGGCTTTTGCACGGACAGAGCGCTTTGTTTTAGATAAAAAGCCTTGCTGAATTTTTGGCAAGGCTTTTTTTCGAAAAATGATCGTGAGTACGGTGAGAAACAGCAGTACATTTTTTTATTCACGTGTCGGAGGTGAAACACGTGTTATCGGAACGTCAGGAGACAATCCTTGAGATTGTCAGAACTAACAGCCCCGTGACGGGGCAGCATATAGCGGAGCGGCTCCACGTTACCAGAGCGGCTTTACGGTCCGACTTGGCCATTCTGACCATGTTGGGACTCATTGACGCACGGCCGAAGTTGGGGTATTTTTATACGGGCAATAAGGAAGAAGACTTTCTTTCCCGCACCCTGACGGAAATCAAAGTGGCCGACTACCTGTCTCAGCCGGTTGCGGTTGATGAAAAAATGACTGCCTATGATGCGGTTATCGCCCTTTTTACAGAAGATGTGGGGACAGTTTTCGTTATGGCCGATGACATGCTTGTCGGTCTCGTATCGCGCAAAGATCTTTTGAAAGCGGCCATGGGGAATAATGATCTTCGTTCCCTGCCGGTGCGTATGGTCATGACGCCGGTGAGCAAGATCATTTATGTCGAAGAAGATGAAAAAGCTCTTGTCGCCGCACAGCGTCTTTTGGAATATGAAATCGACTGCCTTCCCGTTGTGCGTATCGTTGAAGACAGAGCAACAAAAAAGAAAGGGTTGCATATTTTGGGGCGCGTATCAAAAACCAATATTACCCGGCTCTTTACGGATTGTGCCGCAGGAAGGAGAGCATAAATGGAAAAACCGATTATTTACGCCTGCTCCGATTCGCTCGGTGAAACGGCGGAACGTGTTGCTCGTGCGGCAGCCAGCCAATATGACAAGCAGGAGTTTAATATTGTCCGCTTGCCTTACATTCGTTCGGAACAGCAAATAGAAGAAATTGTTCGGAAGGCAACGGACGAGAACGCTATGATTTGTTATACTATCATTTCGCCCGTATTGCGTAAACGTTTACAGTCGTTGGCGGAAGGGGCCCATATTCCCGTTATTGATATTATCGGCCCCATGATGAGGGGGATCGGTAAACTCACCGATACGGAGCCGACTATTAAGGCCGGTATGATCCACCGCCTGGACGGTGAGTATTTTAAACGCGTCGATGCCATTGAATTTGCCGTGAAATTTGACGACGGTAAGAATCCTCTCGGGTTTTTAAAGGCGGATATTGTTATTATCGGTGTGTCGCGTACATCGAAGACCCCGTTATCCATGTATTTGGCTCATAAGCGCGTAAAAGCGGCTAATTTACCGCTCGTGCCGGAAGTACCTCTGCCGCAGGAACTTTTTGAAGTACCGGCCCGCAAGATCGTCGGTCTGATCATCGATCCGTATAAATTGAATTTTATCCGCTCCGAACGCCTCCGTACGATGGGACTCGAACCGGATGCCAGCTACGCCGATGTAGACCGTATTAATGAAGAACTGGAGTATGCTCAAAATGTCATGCGCCGGCTTCATTGTCCCGTCATTGATGTGTCTGCCAAGGCCATTGAAGAAACGGCTAATCTTGTTCTCGATATTATTAAGCGCAATAAAGAATTATACGATGAATAAAAGAAGGCGTGCGGGAATGGTGCCGCACGCCTTTACTTACAGTATATGGCTCATAATAAAAAGAGATGACCTGTCCGAGATCATCTCTTTTTATGGTAAACTACGCATTACGCTGTACTTTGCCGGAACGAAGGCAACGAGTGCAAACATTAATGCGTTTTACTTCTCCGTCTACGATGGCACGTACTCTTTGGATATTCGGTTTCCACGTTCTCTTTGTTTTTAAATGGGAATGGCTGACGTTCATACCGCTCATGGTACCTTTGCCGCAAATTTCACAATAATTTGCCATAACGCACACACCTCCTTGCAGTGTCACAGTACAACATAAAAATAATAGCATAAAAAATAAGGTGAGGCAAGAATTATTTGCCTGTTTATTCATGATTCAAGATACACGGATATGGTACAATAAAACGGGTAAAATAACAAGCGGACTCTTTCGCGTGTGTAGATAAGAGGAGAAATAATGACTGTTGCCATTACGGAAATAAAAGGAATAGGTGCGCAAAAGGGAAAACTCTTTGCCAAAGTCGGGATCAGGACCGTGACGGACTTACTGCAGTATTTTCCCCGCGCTTACGAAGACCGGTCACACATTGTACCGATCGGTGAAGCCGCCGCGGCGGAAGGCCTGTCCGTTCTTATCAACGGCACGGTTTCATCCGTGACGGAAGTACGGCCCCGTCGCGGCATGACGATTCTTAAAGTTTTTATAAGCGACAGTACGGGAGCAGTGGAACTCATCTGGTTTAACCGGCCTTTTAAAAAGCGTATGTTCCGTAAAGGCATGGAAGTACATGCTTTCGGTAAAATAGAACACCGGTACGGCCGTTTGCAGATGAATTCGCCTGAAGCCGAGCCGGGGGTTGCCGCGCCGGGCGGCTTGGTTCCTGTCTATGCGTTGACGGACGGACTCTATCAAAATGATTTTCGTAAGGCCGTCACCGCCGCTTTTGCGTACGCAAAAGAATACGGCGATGTGTTGCCGGCCTGTTTATCTGCAGAAGTAACGGGTCGTGCCGTGACGGCGGAGATGTATAAAGCCATACATTTTCCGCCTGACTTTGAGGTACTTAAAAAGGCGCGTAAAATCCTTGCTTTTGAAGAACTTTTTTCACTGCAGGCGGGACTTCTTCTCAAGCGGCAGGAAAATAAAGCGGGGCGCGCCGTCAAATTCGGTCCGAACGGGAAACTTGTCAAAGGACTTCTCAATAACCTGCCCTTTACCCTGACGCAGGGGCAAATAGACGCTTTTTCGGATATACAAAATGATGTGGAAACGGAGTCTCCGATGCAGCGTTTGATACAGGGGGACGTCGGTTCCGGTAAGACGGTCGTTGCCGCTCTGGCCTTGGCAAAGACTGTGGAAAACGGCTATCAGGGCGCCTTGATGGCGCCGACAGGTATTTTGGCAGTGCAACACTATGAAGAGTTTACCCGTCTCTTTACCGGATTGCCCGTGACGGTCGCTCTTTTGACCGGACGGTCAACGGCCAAGGAAAGAGCCGAGCTGCTCCGAGGGTTGGCAAATCGGGATATAGATATTCTTGTCGGTACTCATGCGCTCATTCAGGAGGATGTCGTTTTTGCCGATTTGGCTCTTGCCGTAACGGATGAGCAGCATCGTTTCGGTGTAAAACAACGGGTAAAATTGCGCGATAAAGGAAAAGCCCCCCACTCGCTTTATATGACGGCTACGCCTATTCCGCGGACATTGGCGCTTTCCGTGTACGGGGATCTGGATGTTTCAACTATTAGAGAGGTGCCGCCGGGCCGTAAACCCGTTAAAACGTACGCCGTCGGTGAAGGCATGCGTGCGCGTGTTTACGCGTTTATGAAGAAACGAATTGCCGAAGGGCAGCAGGTTTATGTCGTCTGTCCTCTCGTGGAAGAATCGGAAAGCGCCGATTTACAGGCAGCCTCGGCTCTTTATGAGGATTTGAGTCGGCATGCCTTTAAAGAATACCGTTGCGGCCTCGTCCACGGGCGTATGAGCGGTAAAGAAAAAGATGCCGTTATGGATGCATTTCGACAGGGGGACCTTAATATCCTGGTGGCGACAAGCGTTATAGAAGTAGGCGTAAACGTACCGAATGCAACGATTATGCTCATTGACGGAGCTGAGCGTTTCGGTTTGGCTCAGCTCCATCAATTGCGCGGCCGGGTCGGCCGCGGCATCCTTCAAGCTTATTGTATCCTGCTTGCCAAGAGCGGCAGTGAAGAGACGCGGCAGCGCATGAAATGGATGGAAACGATACATGACGGGTTCAAGCTTTCTGAAAAGGATTTGCTTCTGCGCGGATCGGGACAGCTATTCGGGTATATGCAGCACGGCTTACCTGATTTGCGTGTAGCCGATATTGTCGGTGACGCGGCTCTTCTCGTGCCGGCGAGAGAAGCGGCACAACACTATTTGCGTGAACCGGGGCGGAAGGAAATTATCGTTAAAGCGCTGAAACATCGGTTCGGCGACAGCTTTGCAAAGATTCTCAATAATTAAATTACTATGGGCCGGAAATATATACAGAAAGAGGTTTATCAGTTATAATTAGGGATAAAGCTGTTGAGGGTGAAATTCCCCTTTTTATATTTACTATAGAGGTGTGAATATGAGAACTGATAAATTTGGTATGCAAGGCTTAACCTTCGATGACGTGCTGCTGGTGCCGGCAAAGTCCGATGTGCTGCCGAAAGACGTCGATATTTCCACGAACTTGACACGGGACATTAAGCTGAACGTGCCTATTATGAGTTCCGGTATGGATACCGTTACGGAAGCGCCTATGGCTATTGCCGTTGCCCGTGAAGGCGGTATCGGTGTTATTCATAAGAATATGTCCATTGCCGAACAGGCTCGCGAAGTGGACAAGGTAAAGCGTTCGGAGCACGGTATTATTATTGATCCGATCTTCCTTCATCCGGACAACATTTTGGCCGATGCTAACGAATTGATGGGAAAATACCGTATTTCCGGCGTACCTATTACCGTTAACGGCAAGCTTGTCGGTATTATTACAAACCGCGATATGCGTTTTGAAGAAGACATGAGCCGGCGTATCGGCGATACGATGACGCGGGAAAACCTGGTTACGGCTCCGGTAGGCACGTCTCTTGCGGAAGCAAGAGAAATTCTTCGCCGCCACCGCATTGAAAAACTGCCTTTAGTCGATCAGGATAACAACCTGAAAGGCCTCATTACGATTAAAGATATTGAAAAAGCCACTAAATATCCGAATTCCGCCAAAGATTCGGACGGACGTCTTCTTGCCGCTGCGGCTGTCGGTGTAACGCACGATATGATTGATCGTATTGATGCGCTTGTAGCGGCTAAAGTGGACGTTGTCGTCATTGATACGGCACACGGTCATTCGACAGGCGTTTTGCATACGCTTAAAGAAATTAAAAAGGCCTATCCTTATCTGCCCGTTATTGCCGGTAACGTCGCTACGGCCGATGCAACGGAAGCGCTTATTGAATGCGGCGTGGATGCGGTTAAAGTCGGTATCGGCCCCGGTTCTATCTGTACGACTCGCATCATTGCCGGCATCGGTGTGCCGCAGATTACGGCCGTCTATGAGTGCGCGCAAGTGGCACAGCGTTTCGGCATTCCTATTATTGCCGACGGCGGGATCAAATATTCCGGCGATATGGCTAAAGCCATTGCCGCGGGCGGCAATGTGTGTATGATCGGCAATATTCTTGCCGGTACGGAAGAAAGCCCGGGTGAAACGATCATTTATCAGGGCAGAAGCTATAAGGTTTATCGCGGCATGGGCTCCATGGGTGCCATGGAAAAAGGCAGTAAGGACCGTTACTTCCAGGAAGATGCGAAGAAACTCGTTCCTGAAGGCATTGAAGGCCGCGTGCCCTACAAAGGGCCTGCTGCAAGTACTATTTTCCAGATGGTCGGCGGGCTGCGCGCGTCTATGGGGTATTGCGGCTGCCATACGGTTAAGGAAATGATCGAAAATACGCAATTTATTCAGATCACGAGCGCAGGCTTGCGTGAAAGCCATCCTCATGATATCAGCATCACGAAGGAAGCTCCGAACTACAGCGTAAACTAGGAAGCGGAGGGGCGTAATGGACGGCACTATCGAAATATTGTCCATCCCTGTCGATAATGTATCGATGGAGGAAGCAACGGAGTTTGTTTTTAACTGCATCGAAGAAGGAAAGGCCGCATCAATTGCTACGGCAAATGCGGAAATGCTTATCCGCGCCCGCGAAGACAGTGAACTGGCCCGGATTTTAAAAGATGCCGATATGGTAGTTCCCGACGGCGCCGGCGTACTTTGGGCCGCGGAACAACAAGGCAGAAAGTTCAAAGAACGTGTCGCCGGCGTTGATTTGGCTTATGCCGTTATGAAAAATTGTGTCGTTAAGGGAACGAAGATATACTTTTTCGGCGGCGCTCCGGGTATTGCCGAAACGGCTGCGGCCAATATGAGGGCGCAAGTAGGTGAGCTTAATATTGCAGGCATGCATGACGGATTTTTTACGGCAGCGGAAGAACAATCTATTGTCAATGATATTCGGAATTCGGGAGCGCAGATTCTTTTTGTCGCTCTCGGCGTGCCGAAGCAGGAAAAATGGATCAGCAGGCACTTGTATGAATTGGGTCCCTGTGTCTGCATGGGCGTTGGCGGTACATTTGACGTACTGGCGGGAAAGGTCTGCCGTGCACCCGAATGGATGCGGAGAAATCGTCTCGAATGGCTCTACCGCCTCTGCAAAGAGCCGAGCAGGGCATGGCGTATGCTGGCTCTGCCTAAGTTTGTAGCTGCCGTGAAATTCGGCAGTAACTCCTAGGCCGAGGTGACAGAGATGAAAAAACCTTTTATAATTGAGGACGGATATCCTTTTATTGCCGTACCCTTTTTTTTAGCGGTTCTTGCGGCGTATTTTGTCAATTTCTATGTTGCCGTAGTGCCTCTGGTCCTGTCGGCGTACTTTATGTATTTCTTTCGCAATCCTCATAGGACCATTCCGAGCGATGAAACGCTTCTCGTCTCACCGGCCGACGGTACCGTTGTCAGTGTGGAACCGGCCCATGAAGACTTATATTTGGGGCAGGACTGTTGCAAAATAGTTATTTTCCTGTCCATTTTTGATGCCCACGTCAACCGCACGCCGCTGTCGGGGGTCATTAAATTTCAACAGTACACGTGCGGCCGTTTCAGACCTGCTTATAAGGACGGTGTCGGCTATGAAAATGAACGCTATGCCCTGGGTATTGATAACGGGCGTACACGGTTATTGATTACTCTGGTTGCAGGCGTTTTGGCACGACGTGTCGTTTCATGGGTTACCTTGGGTGACGTACTGGAACACGGTCAGTTGTACGGTATGATCAAATTCGGCTCCTGCATTGAAATCTATGTGCAGGATAATGTGGAGATCTCTGTTAAAAAGGGTGATCGCGTTCGCGGCGGAGAATCAATAATAGGGAGGATTGTTGAATGAAAAATGTAATTCCCTGCTTATTTACTTCCGGAAATTTATGTTTCGGTGTTCTCAGTATGATCTTATCCTCACAGGGGAATTTTACGTGGGGCGCTTTATGTATTTTCTTTGCCATGCTTTGTGACGCTATGGACGGCCGTTCCGCTCGTGCGCTCGGCGTCAGCGGTGACTTCGGCAAAGAGTTGGATTCTTTGTCCGACTGCGTTTCTTTCGGTGCCGCCGCCGCGTTTTTGATGTATAATTACACCCTTCATACGTTGGGGTGGATCGGCGTGATTCCGGTCCTTATATATTCTGCTCTCGGCGGTATTCGTCTAGCGCGTTTTAACATTAATACGGATACTGTTCACGGCTATTTCCAAGGGTCCATAGCGCCTAACGGCGGCTGTCTTTTTGCGACGTATGTCCTTTCGGGCGTTCATCTGCCGGCGCCGCTTATCGCCGTAATCGTAATTCTGGTCGGGTATGATTTGGTCAGTAAAATACATCACCCCGATTTCAAGGGACAAAGTGCGGACATGCTGCACAAATCGGCTCTTTTTATTACCCTTGCCGCCGGTGCCGCTATGTGTGTCTATGATTGGCATCTCGCTATTACCCTGCCTTTTGCGTTATATATCGTATACGGTTTACTTAATACGGCAATGAATGGGAAACTCATTTAAACTGGGAGTTGAGAATGGAACACATAGCGGATCTGCTTATGATCCCCGTACAGGTAATAATCGTATTCTATACGCTCTATTACTTTGTTCTTGCCCTGTCTGGCTTAATAAAAAAAGAAGATAAAACCATGGCACCGCCCGAACATACCTTTGCCGCCGTCATTTGCGCACATAATGAAGAAACCGTCGTAGGTGAGCTTATCGATAATCTGAAGGAACTCAATTATCCGCGCAGTATGTACGATATTTATGTCGTTGCCGATAATTGTACGGACAATACGGCTAAGGTCTGTGAAGCACACGGGGCCTTCGTAAAAGTCCGCGTCAATACAAAAGAAGTCGGTAAAGGTTTTGCTATGGATTGGATGTTTGACCGGCTTTTAAAACAGGAAAAGCAATATGATGCCTTTGTTGTTTTCGATGCGGACAACCTGGTTCATCCCGAATTTTTACGGGAAATGAACAATCATCTCTGCAAAGGAGAAAAGGTCATTCAAGGCTATATGGATTCGAAAAACCCGACGGACTCGTGGGTTGCCGGGACCTTTTCTATCGCCTTTTGGCTCATCAACCATATGTGGCATCGCGCTAAGTACAATATCGGTCTTTCGACGGCTCTCGGCGGAACGGGCATGTGCATCGCTACGGATATTGTTCGCACCTACGGCTGGGGATGTGACTGCCTTACAGAGGATATGGAATTTTCTATGAAAATACTTCTCGAAGGCGTACGTACATGCTGGGCTCATGATGCCATCATTTATGACGAAAAAGTCGTCGGTTTCAGAGCATCCTGCCGCCAGCGTAAACGTTGGGCACAAGGGCAGACGGACTGCGGGGAGCGGTTCATGCCGAAGCTTTTTGTGAAAGGCATTCGGACCGGTAATATTCGTATGCTCGACGGGATTATTACGCTGTCGCAGCCGTATTTTATGATGATGTCGACTATTTACGCTTTTTTTTCATACATTAATACAACCTGGTACCCTTTCTACACCAACATTTTAAATCAACTTGTGCCGATGGAAATATGGACGGTTCTCTTTGTAGCGCAATACGCTATTCCGATTATCGTTCTCCTGCAAATTAAAGTACCTCTTAAATCGTGGGCTTATCTCATCGTCTATCCGCTCTTTATGTACAGCTGGATTCCCGTCAATTTCCTCGGTTTTAAAGATCGTCATGATATGAGGTGGAGCCATACTCTTCATACGCGCGCCGTTTCTTATGACAGTACGGCTCTCTTGCGAAAAGAAAATAAGAAATAGGAGTATGTCATGCACATTTTATTAACTAACGATGACGGTGTTTCGGCTCGCGGCATAGGTATTCTTGAAGAAGTTATGTCTGTCCATGCAGATAAAGTCACTGTTGTGGCACCCGTAGGACAACGCAGTGCCGCGTCTCACTCCATGTCCATCAATAAGGATCTTTATTGTCAGGAAATAGAGAGCAATTATCCCAATGTCCGTAAATTCTCTGTCAACGGCACGCCTGTCGACTGTGTGAAAACAGCGCTGGAATTCTTTTTGGCCGATGATATGCCGGACCTCATTATTTCCGGCATCAATGACGGGTATAATCTCGGCAGCGATGTCCTTTATTCCGGTACCGTTTCGGCAGCGATGGAAGGGCCGTATTATCAGATGCCGGCTATTGCCGTATCTATCGGTAAACTTACGGAAGTCCGCGGCTATGAAACGGCCGGGCTTGTCGCGGAAATTATTGATCGTGTTATTGTAGGCGGTAAATTTCCCGGTATTTTGAATGTCAACGTTCCCGGAAAAAAGGGGAAAATCAGTATTGATAATGTTGTTGTAGTACCTCAGGCGGTACAGATTTATCGTAACGTCATTCTGCAAAAGAAAGATCGCGACGGAGCGACATGCTTTCGCGTCGTTGGGGACAGTGATATGTCGACGGCACCGCGATTCAGTGATATAGCCGGTATCCGCAGGGGTCATGTGACAGTTACGCCTTTGCGCTGGCAGCAGACGGCAACCGCCGCGATGGAAACGGTTGCGCATCTGATTTTTCATAACCACTGATTAATAAAATTTTAGTGAAGAGGTATTGCATAAAAAACAACCTTGCTTTATAATGGGCACACAACCGCATATAGATGGATGAAGCATATGGGAGAAGACGGAAGTCTACCGAAGGAGTTAAACTCTCAGGTGTCCGAAAGGACGGGACCGTATGTGGACATATCTCTGGAGAGTCCCTAACGGGCGCCGAAGGTGCACGAAGTACCAGTACTTCTTATCTCTCAGGCAAAAGGACAGAGCTTAGGATAATCTATAACGACGCAGATAAACGTATATAGATGTGTTTTCCTTGTTCCTGTCTCCGGAGATGTCGGTGACAGGTTTTTTATTTTAAGGAAAAGGAGCCGATTGTAATGAATGTAGAGATGTTAAATGCTGTAGACAGTTTTATTTGGGGGCCGCCTCTCCTGATACTCCTCATCGGGACAGGGATTATGCTTACCGTCCGCTTGGGGCTTATCCAGATCTTCAAGTTGCCGCGCGCGTTAAGGCTTATTTTTACGGCCGAGAATAAAGGCAGCGGTGATATTGACAGTTTTAAAGCTCTCTGTACGGCTTTAGCGGCAACTGTAGGGACCGGGAATATCGTCGGTGTAGCAACGGCTATTCATGCCGGCGGTCCCGGCGCCGTCTTCTGGATGTGGGTGGCCGCTTTTGTCGGTATGGCAACGAAGTACGCGGAAGGCTGCCTTGCCGTTAAATACAGAACGGTGGACGAGAACGGCGATATTGCCGGCGGACCGATGTATTATATCGAACGCGGCCTTGGTAAAAAGTTTAAACCGTTAGCGGTTATTTTTGCTGTCTTCGGTGTTCTTGTAGCTTTCTTCGGTATCGGCACCTTTGCACAGGTCAATGCGATTGTAGAAATTACGCAGCTGGCTACGGATATTCCCGTGCCGTACACGGCGGCTGTATTGACAATTGTTGTTGCAGCCGTAACGATTGGCGGCTTACAGTCTATTTCCAGAGCGGCTTCGAAAATCGTTCCGGCGATGGCGGTCCTCTATATCATCGTTACAGTCGGTTTCCTTATAATTTGTCATGCCCAGGTGCCGGCAGCTATTATGGAAATTCTTACGGACGCTTTCACACCGACGGCTGCGGCAGGCGGTTTTCTCGGAGCTTCCGTGCTCGTAGCCATGCGCAACGGTGTTGCCCGCGGCGTGTTTTCCAATGAATCCGGACTTGGCTCCGCTCCTATCGTAGCGGCGGCGGCCAAGACAAAATGGGCATCGGAACAGGGGCTTATCTCCATGACAGGTACATTTATTGATACGATTATTATTTGTACGCTTACGGGTCTTGTTATCGTCATCAGCGGTGCTTGGACGGGCGATTTCAACGGGGCGGCGCTTACGAACGCAGCTTTCCAACAGGCATACCCGGCAGTCGGCAGCCTTGTCCTTTGTGTCAGCCTCACTCTCTTTGCGTTTACGACGATCCTTGGCTGGAATTATTACGGTGAGCGTTGCATTGCGTACCTTGTAGGGGTTAAAGGGATTTTGCCGTACCGTGTATTTTTCATTTTTCTTGTAGCCTGCGGAGCCTTTGTTAAACTTGATGTTATCTGGATCCTTGCCGACATTGTAAACGGGCTCATGGCGATTCCCAACCTTGTAGCCCTTATCGGGTTGAGCAGCATTGTCGTGGCCGAAACAAAGGCGTATTTTGCACACATAGAGGAAAAGAAAGCGGAAGAAACAGTAAGGGAATTTGTTGTGGAAAAACAGTAAAGGTACCTGATCGACAAGCCGCCTGAAAGAAATTTCCCGGGCGGCTTGACTGATTTATATCTTTTTCTTTCCTTGGAAATCCGGACCGAAAGAGTTGCACGATATCGGGTTTTTGATATAGGCTGAAGCAGCCTGTCTTTTTCTTGACGAACCATCCTTTTACCGATATAATTAATAACGTGCTAATGCACGGGTCCGCTTGCCGGAGTGGCGGAATGGCAGACGCACTTGACTCAAAATCAAGCGATGAATAGTCGTGTGGGTTCAAGTCCCACCTCCGGCACCAAGTAAAATAGCGCCCTAAAGGGGCGCTGTTTTTATTTGACAACATAAAGTCAAGCGAGGTTTGACAACATTCTGACAACATCAGGATAAAATCTGCTCTATTTTTTCGACCGCATCATATTCCATAGTAGGCGTTAAATGGGAATATGTATTCATCGTTTCTGTAAATGAAGCGTGTCCGAGTCTTGCTTGAATTACCTTAAAATTCACGCCGGCTTCAATTAATAATGTAGCGTGAGTATGTCGGGTCCCGTGCATTGAAAACGCCGGCTTGCCGATTTTAGCAGCGTATTTTTTGCATAGTAGAGAAACGGAGTCAGGGAATATAGGGCTTCCATCTTTACCCGGAAAAACTAAATCATTATGAATCCAATTAGGCGTTGAAAACCGTCTCTTTTTCACCCTCTTCTCGTGCGTTTTAAGCTCGGCGATAGTTTCGTCATCAAGTGTTATAGAACGCCTGGAGGAGGCATTTTTTGTTGTTTCTGATATAACTGCGACATTATTTATCTTGATTACGATCTGGGTAATCGTTACGGTCTTTTTCTTGAAGTCTACGTTTGCCCATGGCAGCCCGAGAAGCTCTGAGCGGCGACATCCGGAAGCAAAAGCCATCTTGAATATCATGTGTTGCTCCGGATCTGCTATTTCTGCTAAAAATTTTTTTACTTCGTCAGGCGTAAGGGTAATCATTTCCCGTGTCTTCTGCAGCTTGGGCTTTCGTACTTTGGCGGCTACGTTCGTCCCGATAATCTCATCTTGAACGGCTTGCTTTAACATAGCGCTTAAAACCGTATGAATGTATCGAACCGTACGACTCGACAGGGTTTCCAATTTCAGGTCAAGAAATCGGCGAACAGTTGGAGCTGTTAGGTTGGCTAGCTTAACAGCTCCTATGTTTGGGATGATGTAATGTCGAATAATATCACGATAACTGGCAAGCGTGCCGGTTGTTACTGTAGGCTCTTTAATACGCAACCATTCGTCTGACCATTCTGCAATAGTAATATCTCCGTCGAAGTTGGCGAGATTTTCAGACTTCTTTATGAATTTGTCGCATTTATCTTGGGCTTCGACTCTTGTGCGTCCGTAAAAGTACTTACGCTTTCCGTTGACGGTAGCCGTTACTGTATATCGGCCGTCGGTTCGCTTCTTGATTTTTGACATAAAAAATACAGCTCCTTTCTGTCATAAAAGGGGCTGATTATGATATACTTATAGCGTAATCAGCCCTTGAGATGGTGGATTATATCGCCGTGGTATTGGTAGTACCCGGCACGCCCGTATTCTGTTGGTAGCAGAATGCGGGCGTTTTTCTATCGTTAAACAACTATCAAAAGTTGTTTAACAGAGAATTAATACATTATTTCTTGTTAAACTAGACTAACGTTTATCAGCAATAGAGATTGCTAATAGTGGAGATCGGACATTTTTATTACTTACTTGAAAGTTACTTGAAAGAGCTTGAAAGTATTCTAAGTGGCTTATTAATGCTCTTTTACATATAAAAATATAAGAAAAAGATAAAGAGCTTGAAAGTTACTTGAAAGAGCTTGAAAGTTACTTGAAAGTCGCTCAATGGCTTAGACATGAGATCTGTGGTAATTTTTCAACGCTACGCTTAAGTAAGCTTGAAAGTAGCTTGAAGATTATTCGGTCATACTTGATAGAATATAGTGTTGGTGGGGATCCGTTGTTGAGCTCCCGACCCACACTGTGATTTTTTTATCGCATAGACCCTTCAAAACATTACGCGCGGTTACCGAGCTTGTTTCTAATTGTTCTGCGATTTCTTTTGTGGTAACTTTTCCTCTTGCATATAAAAATTGAATTACAAGTCTTTCCATAAGAGAAAAATTCTCCCAACTAGAAGAAAATCTTTCTGACAACTTATCGACGGCACGCATATGTCTGGAAGTAATACTATTCTGCAAAACTAAAAGTACAGCTCGATTGTTAGGCTCAGAATAAATAGGGTCATGGAGAAAATATTTTTGCATTTCATCGTAAATTCTTTTAACCCCTTCATTTAATTCTTTCACCCAACCAAATTCGGATAAAACTCTTGCTATTCTGGGATTTCTCGAGTATCTGGTGTCACGCATATTTTCAAGTGTAACAATATTAGGCAATTTTCCGGGGCTAAAGATTTCTAGCCTATCATCATACATATAAATGCGGATATAGTCACCGGTAATTGAATAATCCCTATGCGTTAGGGCGTTTACAATTCCTTCAAACCAAGCAAACTCAGGATATTCCGGAATAGAAATAAATTGTCCGCTTCCATCAATTGTTTGAAACTCACGCATTTGAGGACGAATGAAATCAGCAATATTTCGTAAAATACTAGGAATTGAAGTGTCAAAAGTCATCTCTTTGATAATATTGATTCTTTCGCCTGTTAACTGTTTAGTCCCATTGTAACGGATAAACTTTACCCTAGCATGTGGTAAATATTGTGATGGATTTTTACCAAATAAAAGAAGAGCTGCATTTGTTAAATGCTTATTCCGAATCAAATTTCGGGAACGGAGAATTTGTTCACATGACATAGCTTCGTTACTATTCATTTTCTCCTTGTAGGTTTCAATTAGGGACATATCTATATCTTCAGCAATTGAGGCGTCTGAGACCTCAATGTCTTCGAAAAAGCGTTGTCCCTTATCGTATTCCAAGCTTAAAATTTGTTCATGGTTTAGTTGTTGAGAAGTGTCGTTAAGGCGTAAAAACACTTCATTGTTAGGAGTTCTTTTGACTATCTGATTGTTTGAAGTATCAACGATTATTAATAAAATGAAGTCGTTCTTATGTTCACCGTAAGTAATTTGTTGATATGAGATTGAAGGAATCGGGCAACAATACTGTATGATAGCAGCTTTATATTCAGAAATAGAATGCGTAGTTTGCCCGGAAAACCCGGTTAGAGTATTGTTGTCTTCTACACCAATAGCTAAGACTCCGCCGCCAGCATTCGCAAAGGCTATGACGTGGCGAACAATGTTTTTAGGAGAAATACGTGCACTCTTTTTATCTAAATATAAATTTTCAGGTGTTTCTAGTATATAATCCAGAGTATATTCCATATTGCACGTCCTTTTAATGATATGGTTTAAAACGATCGCCGCAGTTCAATGACCTTGCCGATAATGGTTACGGGCAGTTGTAGTCGTTGGCGGTGGATCATCTCTTGATGGCATCTCCAATATAGTCAGCAAGACGACGATCACGGTTATCTTGCTTATGTTCCAGTGCACTTTCAATGACTCCCTTTACTCTATCAGGATTGATAATATAAGAAAAACCATTTCCTTGGCTCATGGCTCCGGATTGCAGGTATACGGTACCGTAACCAAGCATTCTGCCAAAAATTCCTTGATCATAATGGATTTCATTAACCTTATCAAGAGGAATAGAATCGACTGCTTTTGAAATTATGCCATGAGAGAAATGAATTTTTTTATCAGTGATAATAAATTCGTCGGTGCAGTAAATAATAATACGATAAATTAACCATGGAGATAAAAAAAACCAAGTGATTATTGTCCAGAATAGCGGCCAGAAAAAGAAAAACCAATGCTTACGTACACGCAATAGTTCGTGTTCATAAGTGCTGAGAGTAATCATGGAAAAAACCTCCAATTTTAGTAGAAAGTTATACATCTTCTTCATACAACATGATAGAAAAACTCCATATCCTCTGCCATTGTTGCAGGGATGATGTCGCTAATAGCTTTGCCCGGTAACAGTTTGGTATCCCAAAAGAAAGGCCATTCGGGTGGACATATTATAGCCATATGTATTAGAGATATAAAATGGTCGCCAGTTATTTCCATTATCATAAGACACATATGCGACATCAGAACCCACGTAAGGGGGTAATATCATTTCATGACCGTCAATATTAATTGCGGTCATCCCCATTTTTTGGGGATTCCATGGTTTATAAAACCATACCGTATGAGGAGCTCTAACTTCTTTGATTTCTGTAATATCTCGGTTAAATTCAACTCCTATTTGATTCTGAGCAAATATTATACCGTCATGATCAATTTTTTTTAACACGACTGACGTTGTATCTAAATAACTAGCACCACCCATATGAGCATAAATTCTTCTATAACTAAGATTGTCATATAGATAATCAGGATAATCCGCATAAATTACTCCAGACAAAGATAGAAATAAAAACACTAATCCCAATAGTTTTTTCATATTAGACACTCTCCTTATAAAATAACACTATAAATGACAACCTTTCCAAAAATCTTCATATCATCTGACTCATCATAACTAAAAACTAATGGAAGAAAAGAAAAATCATTACTGTCTGGCTGTAAAATAAAACGTTCATTTTCAGGATCATTAAAAAAGCGTTTTATAGTATATTCTCCATGTCCATTTGCAGCAACAACAATATCCCCATTTTTAATGGTATCTAAGGATATATTTGTAAGAACTGCAATGGTAGAATGGTTGTCGATAACTCTATTCATAGATTCTCCATTAACTCGCATAAAACATAAATTTTTATTACCGGCATATTTACCGACTAAAACGTTTGGAATCGTTATTCGAATCTCATCTGAACTATGTACTGTTTCTACTTCTTCCAACATTCCTGCTGATATTCCAACAGGATAATAATTATATACTGATGATAATATACGTACTTGATTTTTATACTGTTCATTTTGTTTTGTCCACCCCATCAGTTCTGCTGGGGTGGTTTCTAATATTTTAGCGAGTGGAGGGAGTTTATCAATTCCCATATGTTTTACTTCGCTACTTTCGTATCTTGAAACTAACGATTCTGATACACCTAAAGCTTTTGCAACATCCTTTAGTGTGAGGCCGAGTTCTTTTCTCCTACTTCTTATTCTATTTCCAATATCCATATTTTATCCTCCTATTAAAGGGCAGTTCACCTAACATTTAGTATATATAAAAACTTGAAAAAAAACAATATTATTTCCAATTGAATATAGGCCGATTTGAAAATATTCAAAAAGAGATGTTGACAAAACACACTTTCGATATTAATATAAAGGTGAAACTTGAGAATACTCAAGAAAGGAGAATGAGAATGATAAACACAAGAAAATTGAAAGCTAGAATTCAAGAGATGGGTTTTACTCAAAGTATAGTTGCAGAGAAAATAGGAATAGATCCCTCCTCTTTGAACAAAAAAGTTAACGATATGAGTGGGAAAAATCTATCAATTGAAGAAGTGGAAAAATTATGTGACATCTTACAAATTCCTGCGGAATTTCGGGACAAATATTTTTTTATCTAAAGAAACTTGAGAATACTCAAATAAGTACATAAGGAGGAATGATGACGGTTGATGTATCTCGTTTAAAAACCCTGATTAGGGAAAAAGGCAAGACCTACGAGCAAGTGGGAAGAGCGGCTGGGATGAACAGGGATACCTTCACCAGGCGACTTAAGTCAGGCGGGATGGACTTTACGATATCAGAAATCTATGCTATGGCGGAATTTATTCCGCTTAGCAAAGAAGAGCTGTTGGAGATATTCTTCCAATAAAAAATACAGGGTATGTGCTAGATACCCTGTATAAAAAGGAATTTATTTTCCTTTTTTGGAAGGCGTTTGCGACAACGCACTTCCAGCGGCTGTTTTTGAAGCTGTACCAGTTCTACCGTCACGGAGAACCTTAGATGCTGCCGACGCCGCTTTTGTCGAAGTCTGTTTGGTATTCTTAGGCATTTAAGAACCTCCTTTCTTAGATTTATCTACACCATACAATATAATGCGTGAAAAATCAAGAAATATACAAGATATCGAAAAACACAATAAGGAGGAAAGAAAATGGAAGAAAAAGAGCTTCGAGTGGACAGGGAAAAAATAAGGATTATGCAAAATGAGTTGGCAGAAGCGGCACGGCCGTTAGTTGAGTATATCAGGAAACGTCAAACGCCCATGACTACGGCAATAGTCACAGGCGCAGACGTTAAACTGGTGGCCACAGAAACACATGTAGCCATTGATGGCGAGTGGAATTAAGTGATACGAGTTTCGCCATGACCTTCTAAGCGCTGATGTACGAATTGTCCTTTAGACGGAGCATTTAAAAATTCATCAAAAAGCGCTTGAGTGCAATTCGGATATTGGTAAGCATACCCATTCAAGAAATGGACTTCAATTATGCCGTTCTCGTATCCAATAGATTGCACGTTGGACGAAGTAACAGGAATTAGCCGCACTATAATCACCTCCTTTCGAGTCAATTATAGCACGGAGGTGGGAAAGGAGGACTTGCCATGAAGCTATGTATGACAGTAGAAGAAGCCGCCGAGGCCGCCTCTGTATCGTACGAGCAGATACAGAAATGGGCGAAGGATATCGACTTCCCTTGCTTTAAAGTTGGGCAGAGAGGTGGGAAGCGGCTGATCCATGTGGAAGCCTTTAATAACTGGTTGAAAAAGAGAGCCGAGTTACGGCTCGGAGAGGAGCATAGATAAATGGAAACAATGACAGTAGTAGTCAGCATTATAGTGTCAGTCACTTTACTGGCATGGATTTGGATTGAAATAAGAAAGGAGAGGTAGTCATGAAACGAAGTTCAATCCACTTACCGGTTCCGCCGCCGTGGGTAAACAGTCGCTATGAGACGATCCAGAGGGAACGGGAGATTGACAGACGTATCCGATATACATATGCCACAGACTATGGCGAGCCGGCCGATATTGACTTCCCGGAGATTGTCGTAGGAGCGATAGCGGCCTACCTCACACTTGGGGCCATGATTATCGCTTTGACATGAGTATAGTGGGCGAGACGATGACGGAAACAGAAAAAGAAAAAACCGCATCTGCTGGAACAGATACGGTTCAAGGTAAAGCAAATCAATTACAGCTACATTGTAGCAGAAACGGAGCAAAAACACAATGAATGCAAAACTGATTATGACGGTTGAGGAAATGCAGGACCGTAAGAAGTGGGAACAACTTCGTAATCTCGGTATCGGCGGCAGTGACGCTGCTGTCATTGCCGGGCTGAACCGCTGGAAATCGCCGTTTAAACTGTGGCAGGAAAAGACGGGGCAGGTAGAGCCGGAAGACCTCAGTGACAACGAAAAGGTTTACTGGGGAAATGTTCATGAACAGGCCGTTGCTACCCGCTTTACAGAACTTACAGGGCTGAAAGTCCACAAATGCGGAACGCTTCGGAGTATTGATAATCCGTTTATGATCGCAAACGTCGATCGACTTGTAGTCGGCGAGAATGCCGGGCTTGAGTGTAAGACTGCCAATGAATTCTTGGCTAAGGAGTGGAAAGGCGACAATGTTCCCGACTCGTATTATCTCCAATGCCAGCACTATATGGCGGTTACAGGCTTCGATAAGTGGTACATTGCTTGCCTTGTCGGCGGCAATCACCTCGTCATGAAGGAGATACTCCGGAATGAAGAGGACATTGCATCCCTTATTGAGGTGGAAGCGTCTTTCTGGCATAACAACGTCAAGGGCGGCCTCATGCCCGATGTAGACGGGTCGAAGAGTTGTTCACAAGCACTTGCCGAACGATTCCCGGGAGGCATTGCCGATAGCATTGTTCTTTCCGAGGATGCGGAAACACTGCTATCTGAGATTGATGAACTTCAAGAATCCGAGGCCCGAATCAAGGAGCAAGTCGAAGCGAAGAAGAACAAGCTCAAGCTCATGATGGAAGATCACGAAGTTGCCTATGCTGGAAAACGCAAGATTACATGGAAAACGCAAGCCGGCAGAACGACTGTTGACAGTAAGAAGCTTAAAGCGGAAATGCCCGATGTGTACGAGAAGTACAGTAAGACGGGTAATCCGATTCGAGTATTCAAAATATAAGGAGGTATCACAATGGCAACAACGAAAGGCGGCCTCATGGCTGCTAAAAGAAACAAGTCCGACGGCGTGAGGAACATGAAGGATTTAGTCGTCAGCATGGGTGATCAGATTCAAAAAGCACTACCGACGGTCATCACGGGTGAGAGGTTCACCCGTATGGTGCTGACGGCCATGAGCAGTAATCCGCAATTGCAGCAATGCACGCCGAAAAGCTTTCTCGGGGCGATGATGCAAGCGGCTCAATTGGGGGTAGAGCCGAATACCCCGCTGGGTCAGGCTTACCTTATCCCGTATAAGAACAAAGGGGTATTAGAATGCTCCTTTATTCTGGGATACAAGGGACTTATGGACCTAGCATATCGCAGTGGTGAGGTTCGGGACATTCAAGCCTATGAGGTATACGAGAATGACGAGTTCGAGTATGAGCTTGGCCTTGAGCCGAAGCTCCGGCACGTACCGGCACCGAGCAACCGGGGTAGCGTAATCGCCTACTACGCCGTGTTCCATACCAAAGACGGCGGCTACGGATTCGAAGTCATGAGCACGGAAGACATTAAGGAGCACGCTAAGAAGTACAGCCAGGCATTTAACAGCAGTTACAGCCCGTGGGCGAAGAACTTCGACGAGATGGCCAAGAAGACGGTCCTGAAGAAATGCCTGAAGTATGCACCGCTCAAGACAGAATTCGTCCGAGAAATGAACACGGACGGCACAATCAAGAAAGACATTACGGCCAATATGGCCGATGTTCCCGATGAGACGGACTACATTGATGTGACGCCCGATAGCGTACCTGATAACGTAGATCCGGCTACAGGTGAAGTCATAGATACACGCACAGAACAGGAGAAAAAAGATGATGCAATCTTAGAAGCGTCTATTTCCGAATAACGTTCAAAAGGAGACCCTATGGCAAGGCCGATAAAACAGGGGTTAGACTACTATCCTTTGGATGTCGGGTTTTTGCAGGACGTTAAGATTCGCAGAATAATGAGAGCGTGCGGAATACAATCCATCCCGGTGCTAATCAGCCTGCTGGCTAATATCTATCGTAATGACGGGTATTTCCTTCGGTGGAGTCCTGATATGTCCTTTCTAATTGCTGACGAGCTTGGGGTTAGCGAGGGCGCAGTTACCGCGACTGTCGACAAGGCGGTGCAGGTGGATTTCTTTAACGCCAATATGTACGAATGCTACGGCGTACTTACTTCTATGGGGATACAGAGCCGCTTTTTTGAGGCGGCCTCCCGCAGAATGGAAGTCCGTTACGACGCAAGATTTCTGCTCATAAACGTTAATGTATACAAAAACCTAGTTAATGTAGACAATAACCCCGTTAATGTAGACAATAATCAACAAAGTAAAGGAAAGGAAAGTAAAGGAAAGGAAAGTAAAGGAAAGGAAAAGAAAATATATAGTCCTTCTCTACCTTCGGTAGCAGAAGATATTGTAAGTCATCTCAACTCTGTAACTGGCAGTTCTTACAGAAGCACAACAAGCAAAACCCGTAAACTCATCGCGGCTCGACTTGCGGAAGGATTTACTGTTGATGACTTCAAGACGGTTATTACAAAGAAGGCCGAAGAGTGGACGGGTACAGACATGGCTCAATACCTGAGACCCGAGACATTGTTTGGGACGAAATTTGAGGGATACCTTAATCAGCCGGAGCGGAACAATAGTCGATCGAATTTATCCAGGGCCGAGCAGGAAAGGCGGGAAGGTATAAACGCCGTTAACAGGCTTATGGCCGAATACGAAGAGGAAGCGAGGGGACAGAATGAATAAGCAAGACATTTTGAAGGCGGTAGCACCTTTGCAATTGGCTTACAATGCAAGTCTTGATGACAACCGTTTACGGCTTTATGTGGAAATGCTTAGCGATATACCGCCGTCAATCCTTGAAGCGTCAGTAAAGAAGCTTATCATGACAAATAAGTTCTTGCCGTCCATTGCCGAAATTAGGGAAGTGGCATACGGCATTAAGGAGATAATAAGCGGTACAGCTGCCCCTGATGAGTCTGAAGCATGGGGCGAGGTCATTAAGGCAATACAGTCAGTAGGCTATTATGGCAAGCCGACGTTCACGCATGAAGCGATAGCGGCAGCGGTTGATAACATCGGGTGGCAAGACATCTGCATGACGCCGAGCGACGGAACAAGCACACTGCGGGCACAGTTTCGCCGAGCGTATCAGCTTGCGGCTGAAAGACGGAAAGACAACCGGGATAACGAAGTGCTTGGCATAAGGGTGAAGGATAAAGAAATTCAGCGGATTATGTGCGAACAAGTAAGGCGAGGAATTAGCACTAAGGCGGGGAAATGTTAAAAGAACAGACGCTTTTTGGAGCAATCGATAAAGTGGAATTAGCAATCAGACGATTAAAACTGCATGAACCGGCAGAAGGTTATTATGTCGCATTTTCAGGAGGGAAAGACAGTTGTGTTGTATTGGATCTCGCAAAAAAGTCTGGCGTAAAGTTTGAGGCGCATTTTAATCTGACGACGGTAGATCCGCCGGAAGTTGTGAGATTTGTTAAGCAAAATCACCCGGAAGTCACAATAGAAAAGCCGCGAATAAGCATGAGAAAACTGATTGAAAAAAAGGGGATACTGCCGACGCGGATAGCAAGATATTGCTGCGCGGAATATAAGGAGCGTGGCGGTGCCGGAAGATATGTCGTTACAGGGATTCGGCATGAAGAAAGTCCAAGACGCGCAACTCGCAAATTAATTGAGCCGTGCAGACAACCCAACGGCAAGAGGTTTATACATCCGATCATTGAGTGGAGTACTCAAGAGGTTTGGGAATATATTAAGACGTACAAGGTCCCATATTGCGGATTGTATGATGAAGGATTTAAAAGGATTGGATGTGTGTGCTGCCCGTTTATCAGCCCAGAAAAAAAGCTCAAGGAAATTGCGCGCTGGCCGAATATTTATAAATACCAGTGGCGCAGCGGAGCGGAGTTAACTATGAAAAAACGGGAACGCGAGGGTAAAAAACTACTGTTTAATACAGTGGATGAACAAATGGAATTTTGGTTAAGCGGAAAAGGGATTCCGCGCGAAGATCCGGAGCTCATTAATATTTTCGGCGTTATAGGGGACGAAAGTATTACGTAAAAAAGGAGTGAAAAAGAATGGCAGAATACGCATATAGCTTTGACGATGAAATGTGCTACGGGATATTTGATACAGAAAAAGAAGCTATCAATGAAGCTTTGGAAGCTTATGAACTATGGGAGCATGAGAACGACTATGAATTTATTTTTGTGGGAGAAGTAGAGAGATTTGAACCGCAAGTAAATGTAGAGCGAGTGCTGGAAGATATCGCGGACGATGCATATAACGAGGGCTTTGAAGATGGAGACTACCTCACCAACGTAAAAAATGAGCACATTGAAGAGCTAGAAAAAATAATGACAGAAGTATATAACAAATGGGAAAACTCACATCCGGAATATCGTAATACGAAGTTTTTTATGACGAATCCGAAGCGGTATGGCATAGAGGATTTATTTGAAAACGAAGAGGTGCAATAATGCCGATAAACTACGTGGAAGAAGAGCATACGAGGTATATCGCACTGACTGTATACGGTAATCCGGTAGCGCAAGGACGGCCGAGGTTCTCACGGCAAGGGGGATTCGTCAAAGCGTATGACCCGGAGAAGTCCAAGGCGTATAAGTCACTCATACGGCTTGAGCTGCAACCGCTGCTGTCTCGGCCGGACTTCACGCCGGTTGACCGTGACTGCCGATTGCGGCTAAAGGTATTCCGAGCAATTCCGAATAGCTTTAGCAAGAAGAAACGGGAGGCGGCCATAAACGGGAGCATCAGACCGACTACCAAGCCGGATACGGATAATTACGTGAAGGGCGTGCTGGATGCACTGAATAAGACGGTGCTGAAAGACGATAGCGTTGTATGCGAGATACAGGCAGTCAAGCTGTACAGTGACAGGCCGAGAGTTGAAGTCGTAATCGAGGAGAGAGTGTAATGAGGGCTGTAAAATGACGATGACATATCAAGAATTTTTAGAAAGTAAGGTTGTAATAGCACCAAAAACAGGATTTACGATAGAACCAGCAGAGATCAATTCGGCATTAAAGCCTCATCAGCAAGATGCAGTATTATGGGCTGTGGCAGGAGGCCGTCGGGCACTTTTTGAAGCGTTCGGGCTGGGAAAGACGGCACAACAGCTTGAATGGTGCCGGATTATTACAACACATAGTGGCGGGAAAGCTCTTATTATTTGCCCGTTAGGAGTAAAACAGGAATTTACCGAAGATGCTCGACAGCTTCTTTCTATGGAAGCACCTATTTACGTAAAGACAATGGCTGATGTACGTACCTGCCGTTCCCCTATTATGATTACCAACTATGAGCGGGTACGGGATGGTGATATCTTACCGAAATACTTTCACGCGGTAACGTTGGATGAAGCCAGCGTGCTGCGCAGTTTTGGAAGTAAAACCTATCAGACGTTTTTAACAAAATTCAAGGGCATTCCTTTTAAATTAGTCGCGACGGCGACGCCTAGTCCCAATCGATACAAGGAACTTATCCATTATGCAGGATATCTTGAAATCATGGATACGGGGCAAGCATTGACACGGTTTTTCCAACGAGACAGTACAAAGGCAAATAACTTAACTATATACCCGCATAAAGAGAAGGAGTTTTGGTTGTGGCTTAGTACGTGGGCATTATTCCTGCAAAAGCCTTCCGATTTGGGGTATAGCGATGAAGGTTATGATTTACCGCCGCTACAGGTCAACTATCATATGTTGCAGCCGTCGAAAACAGAAATAACATATGAAAAAGACGGGCAAGGAAAAATGTTACCGGACTTTGCCATAGGCTTAGCGCAAACAGCAAAAGAAAAACGGGAATCTATTGGATTGCGGGTTGCTAAAGCTAAAGAACTGGTAGATGCAAGTCCGGATGACCATTTTATTATCTGGCATGACCTTGAAGCGGAACGGCATGCCATTAAGCATATCTTGCCGGAGTGCCGGGAAATTTACGGATCTCAAGACCTTGAAGTACGAGAAGCCAATACGCTTGATTTCGCTGCCGGCCGATATAGACTGTTGGCGACAAAAAAAGAACTAAGCGGCAGTGGATGTAATTTTCAGCGGCATTGTCACAGGGAAATATTCGTTGGTATTGATTACGAATTTAACGACTTTATCCAAGCCATTCATCGGTGCTATCGGTTTCTACAACAAGAGCCGGTTGTTATTGATATTATCTACCTGGAACAGGAACAAGAAGTACTGAAAGCATTAAAAGAAAAGTGGTCCAATTATGATACGCTTACAGCCAATATGTCCGAAATTATAAAAAAATATGGGCTTGCACAGGCGGATGCTGTAGAAGAAATGAAACGGTCCATCGGTGTTACCCGAATGGAAGTAAAAGGCGACCAATATAGGGCTATTCACAATGACTGTACTGAAGAGTTGGCTCATATGGATGAAAATAGCATTGATGAAATTATTACGTCCATCCCTTTCGGAAATCACTATGAATACTGCGAGTCGTATAATGACTATGGCCATAATGAAAATACTACCCGTTTTTTTGAACAGTTAGACTATATGACACCTAACCTTCTTAAGGTACTGAAGCCGGGTCGCGTGTTTTGTTGCCATGTTAAAGACCGTATCTTATTCGGAAATGCGACGGGAACCGGTATGCCGACGGTAGAACCGTTTCATGCGTTGACTATTATGCATTATATGAAGCATGGCTTTCAGTTTTTTGGCATGATTACCGTAGTAACAGATGTAGTACGGGAAAACAATCAGACATACCGGCTCGGATGGACAGAAAACTGTAAGGACGGTACTAAGATGGGCGTAGGCTGCCCGGAATATGTGTTGCTGTTTCGTAAATTACCCAGTGATACATCGAGAGCTTATGCCGATGACCCAGTTGCGAAAAGCAAGGATACCTACACCAGAGGACAGTGGCAGATTGATGCTCACGGGTTTTGGCGGTCAAGCGGAGACCGTTTGATTACAAAAGAAGAGCTCCGCAATGTGTCGGTGAAGGACCTGCAAAAAGTATATAGAAAATATAGTCGGGACACAGTATATGATTATGACGAACATGTGCAGTTATCTAATGACTTAGATCAAGATGGTAAGCTTCCGGCATCGTTTATGGTAGTTGCGCCGGGCAGTTGGACTGACAGTGTATGGGATGATATAAACCGTATGCGAACGCTCAACACACAGCAACGGTTAAAGCGAAAGCAAATGCACTTATGCCCTTTGCAATTGGATATTGTGGAACGGCTAATGGATAGATATAGTAATGCCGGCGATACGATTTTGGATCCTTTTGGAGGATTGATGACGGTCCCGTTAGTAGCTATTAAAAAGAAACGTCGAGGGATAGGTATTGAATTAAATCCGGAGTACTTCCGAGACGGTGTAGGTTATTTGCAAACGGAAGAAGAACAGCAAAATGCACCGACATTATTTGATTTTTTAGCATGATGGAAAAAGGAGGATACACGTGTTTCACAACGATTACATTAACGCAGTTCGAGAGTACTTGAAGCGATATCACGAATTCGATACATACATCAAGAACATCAAGGCCGATATAGACGACTTGCGAGCCCGTGAAAGCCTTTCTGCAGCACCGAAGATTCCGTCACTCTCCCACGCACCAGGTGGCACCGGCATTATGACGAGTCAAGAAGAGAAGGCCATGTACGAGAAAGAAAGCATTGAAGTACGAATGCAGAAGCTGCAGTCTGACCTGGCAAAGATTGAGCCGCTCATGCGGCGACTGAATAGATCCGTCGAAGCACTTAGTTATTCGGACAAAGTCATCGCTGAAGAGCGATTTATCAACGGGGCGTCGTGGCTGCGCATAGCCGATATACTGCATATGAGTGAGACTGCTGTACGTAAGCGTGCCGGCAGAGTGCTTGAGCAGATAGCGGCTATGATGTTTGGACCTATGGCGATACCCGTGCAGACTCATTTTGTCTTTTTCGATGAGCTTAAAAATCAGTGACAGTCACAAATGGTGCGTTTTTGTGCCGATATGGTGCGGAAAATGCTGGTATAGTAATAGTGTGAACACCTCCCGAAAACATATAGCGCAGAAAGGAGAGACGCTCAGCAGTTGGGCGTCTTGGCAAATGAAAAAGCCCTACTTCAGTAGGGCTTTTTCTTAGGTAAAGGGAGCGACCCTATTACCTGCTTTGTGTGGTCCTGGCAAGACTACTTTTTCTTCTTGCCGACCGGGATGAAAATCGGCCATGCACGTTTTCCATAATCACGGGCGTATAGGCGCTCTCCGGTCTTCGGATTTGTTACCCATGCGCGGAAAATCACAAATCCTTTGAATTTCGAATCTGCCATGACAATCACCTCGCTTTCGATTGAATTTGAGGTGTGGCGCCACACAGAAAAAGTATAGCACACATGTTTGTAAAATATAGAATGATTGCGTAATAAAGAAATAACCCCACGACATTATGCCGTAGGGTTATTTCCCACGAGATAAAGACGCAGATCAAATAAATTCTTCGTCTATACCTAAATCGTACGCTGTTGACTTAGGCTGTCATGGGATTCGAAATTCATCCTTAATATATATTTTATTTTAGGAATTGTAAAGATGGAAAAAGGTCGATAAATTCTAAATAAGATAGATGAAAATACTATATCTTGATAGATTTTTAAATTATGGGTGATTGATTCCAGTATCTAGTATGTCCATTCAAAATAAGCAAGTTTTGAATGCATTTATATCAAAACAGGCATAATGATTTGAAGCGCCGTACGGAGTGAGGCATGCTTGCCTATACAAGGCTGTCGCCGTTTCCTGAATGGCATATCTCATAAAGTATAGCGCTTTTATATGGAGGTGATACGATGATTCGGTGTGATAACCGTCGATGTAAATTTAATTCTCGTGAACTCTGCTTAAACGTCCGATTATCACTCGAATCGGAGCGATGTGTTTGCTTCGAACCGAAGTATCACCGCCAACGAAAGACGAATGAAACCGATTTAAACCATAAGCCGGTGCGGCAATCACGCCGCAGTAGGGTGTTGAAATAAGGTGTGTATAGATTACTTGTTAGGATGGTGGTGAGTATGTAAATGGCACGACAACGCAATCCGAAACGGGATGAAGCGTATCAGTTATACAAAGATAGTGGTGGGGCGATTAAGCTTTCTGATTTGGCTGACCGGTTACATATTCCAGCTTCCCGTGTTCGGAAATGGAAGTCTGAAGATCACTGGGAGCAATCGGAGCGCTCCGATTGCGAAAAGGAGCGCTCCTTTTCAAAAAAAGTGTCTAAAAAGGTCAAGAAAAAGTTACTGAAATCGGTCAATGAAAACGACGAGTTGACAGAGCAGAGACGGCTATTTTGCTTGTATTGCGCCATTTCTCATAATGCTTTTCAGTCGTATCTAAAAGCGTATAAGTGTACCAAAGAAACTGCCATGACAAACGGTCCGGCATTACTCAGAATTACTCAGGTTTTCGACGAAATAAAACGGTTGCGAAATATCATGAGAAACGAACTTGATGTGACCGTGGTAGACTTACTGCAGTATTGCTTGAAAGTTATTAACGCAGACTTAGGTGACTACGTAACAGTTGAATCTGGCTATGTAAAGCTTGTAGATAGCCGTTGTGTCGATACAACCCTACTTACGGAAGTAAAGAAAGACAAAAAAGGAGTCAGTATTAAGCTTGCCGATAAGAAATGGGCATGGGAGATGCTGGCTAAGTATCTGGGCTTTGATGAAGAGTTGGAGCTTAAGAAGGCAAGGCTGAGAGCGGAAGTGAAAAAAATCAATGCCGCGGATAAACCGCTTGATAATCCGGATGTATCGGAATATGTAAAAGCGTTGCAAGGAGAAATCGTGGAGGTATGGTCTGATGAACCCGAAGAAGAGTAGTGCTTTTCAATTTTTGCCCTTTTCACAAAAGCAAAAGAAACTTCTTACGTGGTGGCTTTCAGACAGTCCATACTGTACCAGAGATATGGTTATCGCCGATGGATCTATTCGGTCCGGTAAAACGATAGCAATGTTGGATTCATTTTTGATGTGGTCGTTGGACCGATTTGTGAATCAAGTGTTTATTGTTGCTGGGCGTTCTGCAGGTACGTTAAAACGTAATGTATTACGACCTATGTTTCAGATTTTGACAGCTAAAGGAATACCGTATTCATATAACCGTTCTGATAATTATATTATTATCGGTAGTAATGTTTATTACTGCTTCGGCGCGGTTAACGAATCCAGTCAAGATGTGTTGCAGGGACTTACGGCGGCAGGCGCTTTGGCTGATGAAGTAGCCCTCTTTCCGCAGTCTTTTATTGAGCAAATGATTGCACGATGTTCCGTTGCTGGTTCTCGGGTATGGATGAACTGCAATCCGGAAAGTCCGTACCACTACATAAAAACTGATTTCATTGATAAAGCGAAAGAAAAAAATATTTTACATCTTCATTTTACTTTGGATGATAATCTGTCTTTAAGTGCGGAGATAAAAGAGCGGTACCGTCGTATGTATTCCGGAGTATGGTTTGACAGAATGATACTTGGGTTGTGGCGTATTGCGGAAGGAATTATTTTCGATATGTTTTCAGACGCTAATCTTTATACGGATAAAACACGTCCGGAGGGACTGTCCGGAAATGCACAGAGATATATTGCGATTGACTATGGAACTACTAATCCTATGGTATTCTTAGATATTTATGATGACGGACATGATATCTGGGTGGAGCGGGAATATTACTATAATTCTCGTGATACTGGAACGCAGAAGACAGACGCTGAATATATGGATGACTTGAAACTGTTTGTCGGCATAGAACGTCCTCGTTTTGTTATTATTGACCCATCTGCGGCATCTTTTAAAGAGTTATTGCGACGCGAAGGATTCAGAGTTAAAGAAGCTGACAATGAAGTAAATGACGGTATTAGAGTTATGGCCATGATGATACAACTCGGTTGGTTACATGTGCATGAACGGTGTAAGAATTTCAGGAAAGAATTACAGGTATATGCATGGGACGAAAAAGCGGCTATAGAACGAGGGGAAGAAAAACCGATAAAGCAGTATGACCATGCCTGTGATGCGTGTAGATATTATTGCAAGACCATGATTAAACGGTGGAGGCTGCCAACGTGAGAAAAAAACGAAATAAAACTAAAAATCGCATAACGAATATAAATCAGGTGCGGCAATTTCAGGCGATGGATGCATTTCAAAACATGTTGACACGGTCCGGATTCGGTATGCCGAATCCGTTAGAAGCTACGACATACCCGCTAACCAGATTTACACAAGATTGGCAAAAAATAACTGCGTTGTATCGCTCTCATTGGGTGGTGCAGCGCATTATTAATGTAATTCCGCAAGATATGATTAAAAACGGATATGACATACAAAGTGATCTATCTCCGGAGCAACTTAAGGCGGTACAGGCAACAATCCGTCGGACTCAATTGCGCATGAATATTTTGAATGGATTGTACTGGGGCCGTTTATACGGTGGTGCCGCCGGCATCATTTTGCTTGATGGAGAAGGGGACAAAATGGAAGATCCGATTGATTTGGATGCGGTTTTGCCTCATTCATTTAAAGGGCTCTTAATTGTTGATCGTTGGAGTGGTATAACACCAGAATCAGAATTAGTAACAGACATCAATGATCCTGAGTTTGGTCTACCTAAATATTACAATATATCTCTTTCCGAAACAGGACAAGCTACACGTATACATCATTCACGTATTTGTCGATTCATCGGCAGGGAAATGCCTTACCTTGAGAAGTTGGCGGAAAACTATTGGGGCACCTCTGAAATGGAACATGTCATTGATGAATTGCAGAAGCGAGACAATGTATCATGGAATGTTGCGTTGTTAACTTTCATGGCTAATATTCGCGTTGTGAAAATGGAGGGCATGGAAGAGATTTTAGCGTTAGGCGACCGGGATGCTCAACAGCAACTTTATAATACTGTTGAAGGGATGAATATGTTGCTTAATAATAATGCGTTGCAGGTATTGGGTTCGAAAGATGATTATCAGCAGCACCAGTATACATTTAGCGGATTAGGAGATGTGTATGACCGGTTCATGATGGATGTATCCGGAGCGTCAGGAATTCCTGTTACAAAACTATTCGGGAGATCTCCAGCGGGGTTGAATGCCACCGGTGATGCGGATATGCAAAACTATTATGATACCGTGGAGTCTTATCAGGAGTCACAGTTGCGGCCTGTTTTAGACAAGTTACTACCTATTATTTTCATGTCGGAGCTGAGTGCAGTTCCGGATGATTTTGATTATACTTTTAATCCTGTACGACGTTCCGGAGAAGATGAAAAACAGGACCTCGGCAGCAAACAGACGACAGCCGTTACTGAAGCGTTTACCAGTGGGCTTATTTCACAAAAAACAGCGTTACAGGAACTGCAGCAGTCGAGCAAACGTACCGGCATGTGGACGAATATTACTGATGATGATATTGCAGGAGCGGATGATACCGTTGGTGAAATGGGTGAGGAACCTGTGCCGTCCATGCCAACTACTGATGCGGATTTTAAAGAGGATGATCACCCTAGAGATGAAGAGGGCAAATTTTCTAGCGGGTCTTCGTCATCCAGCAATGCTGAGGCAGAAAATAAAAAAGACCCAGATCTTCCTGAAGGATTGAAGACTGAGTTAGGAGAAAAGTTTACTGGATATAAAGGGAGGGAAGCTATTGATAAACTACTGGAAGAAAAACATGGGTATGTTGAAAATGCGTTTGAGTCACCTCAATTACCGGCTCCTATATCATTAGCGTGGGGAAATGATATGTACGGTCTTCAACATATTATTAAACGTAGGTTAGAACAAAATATAAGTGAAGATAAGTTGAATGAGTTTTTACATAATATAGATACCGTACTAAAAAATGGAGAATCTATGGAAGCCAACAGAGGAAATATAGAAATATTTTATGGAAAACAATCTGTAATAGTCGCTCCTAGTTTTTCAGATAGTGGGTTCCACTTTATTGTTACGTCGTTCAGATCAAAGCGTAAATCTAAAAAATAGCATAAAAAAAGAAACTACTGGGTGGGCGCCCTCCACGTCAATGCGTGGCTTCCACCATTCTTTAACAGCTGGGAGGCGACTTTCTGTTGTCAGTAGTTTCTTATCTTGTTTTTATTATATCTTAACTTGCGAGGTAATGCAATGCTGTGGCATCCTAAACGACGAATTGAACAGGCGTATCAACGCTCACTAATAGCTATGTTTAAAAGTGCATTAACTGCGTTTAATGGTATTGATACCCTGAAGCAATTTAAAACTATGTTGGAACAATGGTCAAATAGTGAGACTTTCGATAAATTTGCTGAATCTGTGTCTCGCAAAATGATTACATCCCTGTTTGATGATGTAGGCAAGGATTGGCGCTCGGCCGCAAGATATAATTCGCAAGGTCGAAGAATATACGAGTTGTTAATGAAGGACTTGTCTGGAGAACGAGGTCGCCGAGTTGATAATTTGGTACATCAAAATGCTGAATTAATTAAATCACTTCCTGTGGATATTGCGGATGATGTGGCTCAGTATATTTTCCGAGAAATGATTAAAGGCCGGCGTCCGGAAAATATCGAACGCGATATTATTAAAATGTTTCCGGATCGAGCAAAGGCAAGGGCTAAATTGATAGCACGAACTGAGTGTGCAAAAACACAGACAGCGCTTGTTCAAGGAGATGCAGAAGAAATCGGGGCCAATTGGTATATATGGCGTAGTACAAAGGACCAACGTGTGCGCGTCTCACATCATAAAATGGATGGTATTTTATGTTCATGGCGTGACCCTCCGAATCCGGAAGCGTTGTTTCCAAGTGAACAAAAACCGTATGGAAGTTATCACCCGGGATGTACGTTTAATTGTAGGTGCTATCCGGACCCGATTGTCACGAAATACCAGTTGACTAAAAATACGTATAAAGTATATCAGTATGGTCAGCTACAAACATTAAATAAATCAGCCGTACTTAAATTGATTTCGTTATAAAGTGTCACTTACAAGAAAAGTCAGGAGACACTTTTATATATAACTAGACCGGAAAGGGGGTGAATGTATTGCAAGGGTATTACGGTTCCCGGTTTAGTCCTAATATGACAAGGACGCCAGAGGGTTTTCTGGTTTGCCATAATGTACCACTGGCGCGTACAGGTGAGCAGAAGTATCTTGGTTCTGAAGTGGGAAAACCGGAGCAACAAATTGTTACAGTATTCCGAAGCGAATCAGAAGTATTCAGTAAGGATACATTGGCGAGCTTTGAAGGCAAGCCGGTAACGGATAACCATCCACCGGAATTTATCATTCCAGAGAATGCATCCGGATATTTTAAAGGTGTCGGGACTAATATTAGACGGGGAACCGGGAAAGAATCAGATTTAATTATTGGCGATATTATTGTATATGACGCCGTACTTATTTCCGAAATCGAGGCAGGAAAAAGAGAAATATCTGCCGGGTATTATTGCGATTATCGGGAATGTGATGGAGGATTAGAGCAGTATAACATTGTATGCAATCATATTGCCGTCGTAAACAACGGTCGTGCCGGCGACCGTGTTGCGATTAAAGATGAAGAATCTATTAATCAAAGGAAAAGAGGTCGAACAATGAAACATAAAAAGAACAAGGGTATTCTTGACAAAATGTTTGCTGTCTTTGTCAATGACGAAGATACTACGCCGGAAGATATTAAAGAGGCTGCCGAAGCAATGAAGACAGATAATGACGATGTGGATGAAACTTTGAAATCTAATGCGAATGATGACGATGTGCAGACGGAAACTGTGCAAAAAGCAGTTGCAGATGCATTACAGCCGCTAATGAAGAGACTGACAGTTCTTGAAGCTGCTATTAAGGCAAAGGATGATGAGCCTGATGACTTGGATAAGTTGGAATCAGAATTGACAGCGGACAACGATCCTGACGGAGAAGAAGAATCGGTAGCTGAAGATCCTAACAAAATCAACGATGATGAAGAAAAATCAGACGAAGAAAAAGAAGGTACTGTAGATAAAGCAATTGCATTGCGGATTTTTAAAGCGATGAAACCGACTATCGCAGCTTTGCCTGCCAAACAAAAGAAAACAGCTACAGATGGACTTCGCAAAGCGTTGTTGGATATGGTTGTGGATGTGCAGAAAAAAGAAGCCAGCGATAAAGCGTATGAAAAATTATTAAAACGTCAGGCAAGAGACGCTAAAACCGTACAAAATAATGCTGATTTTGGGATTGCGTGCCGCGCACGTAACCCGCACCATAACAAAGGAGGTAAATAATATGCCGGGAACAGTAATAGGAAAGACTTTAAATTATGGCTATCCGGGCCAAATCAGCCGTCAGGGTGACGAAGTATCGCGTACCCGTCCAGTAAAGGAAGGAACAAACAATATTAATTTTGGCGCGCCTGTTGTTGTTAATGCGGACGGTACATGCCAGGTAATGGGTACGGGGCATAAAGCAGAGAACTTTGCAGGGGTGGCCATGCGTAGAGTAAAAAGTGCTTTGGAATATCCTAACCAAAATCGCGTATATTATATGCCTAATGAAGCATGCGATATCTTAGAACGCGGTTCAATAACGGTGGAATGTGTAAACGGTACACCTACTGTAGGCGGGGATGTATATGTATATGTCGTAGCAGCATCCGGACATAAACTAGGTGAATTTTCTGCTACAGCCGATGCAGCCAATACAGTTAAACTGACTAATGCTCGTTGGGGTTCCGATAAAGATGCTCGTAATGTTGCTGAATTAACGCTTATTACACGTCAAGGTGTGTAAGAAAGGAGATACATTAATGGGAAAACGAATTATGATACCGTCTATGTACGGAAATGCGGTGCCGACATTTGACGCAGCTGCCATCTCTTCTGGGATGGCTTTTTTAGTGTCCGAATTAGAAAAGATTGATCCGAAACTTCGGGAACCGCTTACCAGTACAACGTATCCGCGTGATATTGAAATCCAGAGTGGCGGGGGATGGGTAGAAGCTACTTCCGCTATGAATGTTGATTTCTCTGCGACGGGACAAGGGGAAATTGGCGGTATACAGAATAACATCCGCAGAATTCAAGCTGATATCAGTAAGGACTTGTTCAAAGTTATGCCGTATGAAATAAGTATGGGCGTAAAGTATGTGGATGTGCAGCGTGGTGCTGTGACAGGCAGATCCATTGAACAGGTTTATGATACCGGTATTCGCCTAGATTATGACAAATTTATGGATGCCAATACATATATTGGGCAGGAAAAATATGGCACGCAGGGATTGGTTAACCAAAAAGATGTTACTGCTGTCGCTGTATCTACGGGTGCATCTGGTCAGACGATGTGGGACAAGAAAACACCTGAAGAAATTTTAAAAGACATCAACGAAGCGATTATGTCAGGGTGGGCAAAGTCTCAGTATGACCAGTCTGCTATTCCCAATCATATTTTAATCCCGCCTAAACAGTATACCCATCTTGTATCGACATCGCTTACCGTAGCAGGTGTAACGGGCGGCATTTCTATCTTAGAGTACCTGTTGCAAAATAATATTGCTAAAAACAAAGGCGTGGATTTGTTTATCGGAGATTGCCGGTGGTGCGAAGGCATTGGCGTTGGTAGTAAGGATAGACTAGTAGCCTATGTAAATGATAGTCGATTTGTTGGCATGGATGTGCCGGTTCCTCTTACACGTGCTATGACACAACCGAGCGTGCATACAGCAAGCTATGAATCGTTGTATGTCTCTAACGTGGGACAAGTCAAAGTTCATTATGTAGAACCGTTTGTATACCGTGATGGAATTTAACAGGAGGGTTGTATGAGGATATTTACTAAACGGAATCTCGGTTTCCGTAATCCTGACTCTGGAGAAATTATCATTGTCCGAAAATTTACGTTTGAAGAGGTGCCGGATTGGATCAAGTTGGATCCTATGTTTGCATGGGCCATTAGCTCAGGGGATATCAGAAATGCCGATCCTGATACAGATGTAGAAACGGAAGATGACTCGCACGAGGCTAAAACAGGACTGGAAGGTAAGAACAAAAAAGAACTGTTAATACTGGCAACAGAACGTGGGATTGAAGTCAACGATAAAATGAAAGTTGACGAAATTAAAGCAGCTTTGTTAGCCGGAGCTGAGGAGTAACCATGGTACTGATGGATGTTTATGGAATTATTGCTTCTGCCAGTAATATTCGAAGCGATGAGCATCCGGAATATACACAGGCTGATTTTTTAGATATGTACCCACAATTTAAGGAAGTCTCTCATGTAGTATTGCAAGCGTGGCTTAATGTTGCGCTTGCAACGCTGCAATGCGGTCGTTGGCGAAATTATTGGAAAATAGGGGTAGGATTGTTTATTGCGCATTTCATTACGTTGTATCTACAATCTACTACAGACGCAGAATCCGGAGTCGGGAAGATATTGGAAGCGGGCTTGGCTAAAGGTGTGGTTTCTTCCAAGTCTGCCGGAGATCTTTCCAAGTCTTATGATTTTGGAACTATTGGAAGTGAATTTGACGGCTGGGGAACATATAAGCAAACTGTTTTCGGACAACAATTGGTGCAGTTTGCGCGGCTTGTCGGAAAGGGTGGAATGACGGTGTGGTAAATGGGAGTACAGCTGACGAAGAAAAGTAATCTGGGAGAATTTGAAAGAAAAATACAGGCCTTAGGACGTGTTCAGGTGTTGGTAGGTATTCCACAAGAAAAATCTTCCCGCGATGACAACGGTGATGGTATTACCAATGCCGAATTGTTGTATATTCACACACATGGGATACGACGCAAGGAAATGCGGGATGAAATGAAGTCTGATATGGACAAAGGAAATTCGTACAGCAAAGCATTTTCACTGTATATTCATTCTCACGGATCTCCGCTATGGGGTTCTCCGCCTCGCCCAGTTATTGAGCCGGCCATAGAAGCGCACAAGAAGGAAGTATCCTCTCTTATGAAAAGTGGCATGAAAGAATACCTGCAACATAACAAAAGTCTTATTGGGTTGCGCAGAGCAGGCATTTTCGGCGCGACCGTTTCAAAGAGTTGGTTCGATGACCCTCGTAATGGATGGGCACCCAATTCCCCTCTAACTATTAAGAGAAAAGGTTCTGATATTCCATTGATTGATACTGGAGCTTTACGTAGATCTATTACCTACGTCATTCGGGAGGATTAAGATGATAAGTTTGCAGGAAATGCTACATGATCCGGATTTTTGTTCCACGTACCAGATTATTCGCAAGAAAAGCAAATGGGTGGAAGGGGAACAGGTATCTGAGAAGATAACTATTACTGTAGAAGGCATTGCTTTGCCGTCAACAAGTGATGAAATTGAAATGGTTCCGGAAGGAGATCGCCAACATGGATTAAAAACTTTTTATGCTGAAGTACCACTCCATATAACCGATACTAAAGAGACCTCTGATGTATGCGTATATCGTGGTAAGCGGTATAAGCTATTACAAATATTCGATTATCGTGACAATGGTTTCTACAAAGCGATTGGGACATTGGTAGGTGAGGCAGATGGAGTATAAGTTATTACGTAAACTCTTTTGGCAAATGACGGCGGAACTTGTCAAAATGTATGTTGCCGATCCGAACAAGTTTATCCGACTGGAGTATCCTACAGAAGGTCAACCCGATTGGAAGATTGAAGATACTATAGTATTTTTGAACTTAGTAGAGCGGGACGATTCGTATGGGCAACAATTTGAAAGTCAAGACATTACAGAAACTAATACTGTAATACGGCATCGATATAGAACCCGTGTATGGGATGTTGTGTTCACCGCGTATGGACCGAATGCGTATGAACTCGTCAATACACTTAAAGACGGAGTATTTATAGAATCATCTCGGACCTTATTAAGTAAAAACAATGTCTTTTTAGTCCCGGATTTACCGGTATGTCGCCAATCTCCGGAGCTCTTTGCGGGGAAATGGTGGAATCGATGGAATATCATATTATGTTTCAATGAATTATATGAAGCGCAGCCGGAAGATGTCGGACATATAGATACTGTCCAGATTCACGGCAATGCGAACAGATAGGAGGATTTTATGGGAGTACATACATTACCGCTTGAACCGGTGGTAAATATTCTTGTTAATCTGTCGGCACGATCGGCAGTACGTAAGCAGTTTAATCTTGCTCTTTTGATGGGTGATATCGGTACCGTTGATTTTGGCTCAGCTCGTATTAAAACCTATTCTGGCACAACAGAAATGTTGTCAGATGGCTTTACCGTAACGGACCGATTATATAAAGCAGCTGCTTTACTTTTCGGTCAAGGGAAGAAGCCTACCAAAGTAGCCATTGGTAAAGCGGAGAAAACATCCGGGAAAAATATAGAGGACCCCGTAAAAACATTGCAGGCTTGCCGCGAAGAAAATGGTGAATGGTATGTAGGTGTGTATTGCGGAGATATGACAGACGAGCAGATCCTTGCATGCGCTGAATATACGGAGTCGGTTAAACCGGCTACTATTTTCGCATATACCACTAAGGACCCTAAGATTGTAAGTGCAGATGATGGAGGTATCTTTAAAAAAGTTAAGGCCAAGAATTATCGCCGTACATTTGGGCAGTATAGTACTAAGCATACCGATGCTGTTGCTGCTATTATTGGCTGGGCTATGGGTGCAATGACAGGTACTATAGGAAGCGCGTATACGCTTGCTTATAAAACAGAAGTCGGTGTAGAAACGGAAAATGCGTCCAGTGCCTTTTCTTCTCAAAAGGTGGATGTTATTAAAGGAAACAATGGGAATGTATTTATTAACCGAGGGTCCTATTATGACATTTTCGAAGAAGGCACCATGGCGGACGGAACATGGTTTGATGAATTGATTTTCTTGGATAAGTTCCAGAATGATATGCAGCTCGGGTTAATGGATCTGTTGTACCAGAATAATAAAATTGCACAAACAGAATCCGGAATGACGCGGCTTAAGAACGAAGTGAAAGTAGTGTGTGATGATATGAATCGGGTTGGGTTTATTGATTCCGGGGTATGGAAAGCGTCCAGTATTTTAAACTTGAATTATGGGGATACTTTGCCGAACGGATATCTGATTCAATCAGAGCCTATAGATGAACAGTCGCAGGCTGACAGAGATGCCAGAAAGGCCCCGCCGATTTATGTATCTCTTAAGCTGGCGGGAGCTATTCATCATGTTACCGTACAGGTAGATGTTAATCGATAAGGAGGATTATACGAGATGGCACATAGTACATACAGCTTTACCGATGTCACCGCAACGATATCGCACCCGTCATATGGATCTTACAGTATCCAAGGTGAAGGCATTGGCGATATGACAATCAGTAAAACGAATGATCGCACAGCTCATGATGTGGCGGCAGACGGACATATCATGGTCAGTAAGATAGCAGGTAATAACGGCAGTGTCGCGATTAATGCACAACAGACATCGGGATTACATAACTTTTTACAGGGATTGTTCAATTATTGTTGGGGTGCGGCTACAGACGAATGGGCGCAAATCAGCATGACTGTTACCGCTCCAAAAATGAAGAAAACATATTATTGTACCGGTGGAGCTTTTGTGAAGGAACCGGACGAACCGTTTCAGTCACAAGGTCAACGGGTTTCTTGGAATATTTTATTTGCCGATATTCAGCGGATGACAGCATAAGGAGGCACAATTATGAACCGAGAAACAGAAAAAATGATTGAAGTAATGGGACGTAAATTTAAGATTGGTAAATTTGATGCATTTACCGGCAGCTATATCCTTTTTCAGCTATTTGAAAAAATTGTGCCTATGGGATTGGAAGCAAAAATACCTACAGAAGAAGGAAAATCTCTGCAACAGGAATTACCTAAAAATAGGATGGCGATGAATAAAGAAGAATTCGTTAAATTACAACGTGACTGCTTATCCGTCATCAGTGAAGTGCTTCCTGCCGGTCCCCGTCCTATCTTTAACGAAAATGGGTCTTGGGGACTGAATGATATTGAACATAATACGCCGCTTGTTATTTTACTTACCATTCATGCATTGGCGTTTAATGTCGGCGATTTTTTCGCCGCCGGCGGCTTGACGGAATTGCAGTCGAGCCTTGCCGGTTTATTCCCTGTGAGTTCGCAAATCTAAATGCATGGGTATACGCTCCCGTTTTGGAAAAAATGTGGAAACAGCATGAACTCTGGGATGGGACGTATACCTTTTCTGATTTGTTAGATGCACATGAAATGATTTTGGTTACGCATGAAAACCAGCGACGTGCTGAAGAGTGGCAGCGAAAACAGGAGGATTTACCGTGATAGGAGACGTTATCCAAGAATATTTGGTAAGGCTTGGCGTAGATATAGATAAGCCTGCGTTTAATGAAATAAATAAGACTATCAACACCACAACCAGCACTATTGAAGCCGCTACAGGGAGATGGTCAAAAGATTTCATAAAAGCGTCCGGATTAATTACAACGGCGTTAGCTGGTATTACAACAGCCGTTGCCGGTGTAATGAAGGCGGCAGCCAGTCAAGACCTAGCAATGGAAAAATTGTCCCGTCGAATGATGGTAAGCAAAGATGCGGCATGGGAAATGAAGAAGGCAACAGATGCATTAGGTGAATCTGTTAGCGATATCGTCATTACCCCGGAATTGATGGAACGCTATCAAAAACTGGTAGCTGACGGTAGTCGAATGAAAGTAGGTGGGGATTTCGCGGAAACAATGAAAGGGTTCCGTGATTTAATGTTTGAGTTTACCAGACTGAAGCAAGAAGTATCCTATGCCATGACATGGGTAGGGTATTATTTGCTTAAATACTTAAATCGGCCACTTGCAGAAGCACAAGCTCGATTCCGGGCTTTTAATGACAGCTTTGTTCGGAATATGGCGTCTTGGACGGAAAAGCTGGCACGAGCTCTAGTGTATATCATCAATATTGGACTGCATTTTTTTGATTTAATTAAGTCAATTATCACCTCTGTATATGAGTTGTGGAATGCATTCCCGAAGGGCGTTAAAATTGCCATTGCTGCCTTAGGTACCCTATTTGCGTTTGTTAAAATGTCGCCGTTCGGGCGCATGCTTGCTCTTGTCAGTGCGTTATTCCTGTTGATAGATGATTATTTCGGCCATTTTGAGGGTAAACAGTCACTATTCGGCAAATATTGGGAGAAGCTGCACGCATTTATTGAAGTCGCCAAACAGAAAATTATTGAGTTTGCGCATGCTGCAGAGCCGATACTTGAGAAATTTATTGAGTATGTTTTTATTGCAGCAGATAAGTTAGCTCAATTTGGCAAGTGGATTGCGGAAACAGCAGCACAGATTAAGGACTCTACTGCATTTAAAGAGTTTTGCGATACCATGGAGCGATTGGGGAATGCTCTTTATGCATTGGGAGCAGGCGTTATTGATGAAGTCATTACTTGCATTGAAGGGTTAAAAGAATCCATGGGACGGAATGAGACTGGAGAGAAGTTTACCGCGCTCATGGATACTCTATGGAAGATATTCTTGGGTTTGGTTGATGCAATTTCTTATTGTATTGAAGCTATTACGAATTGGCTATCTTGGCTAAGTAAAACTGAAGAAGTACGTGATTTTTTTGATGCCGTAGCGGAATTGTTCTCTGTAGTACTGGAGCTCGCTGAAGCCATTTTAGATTTAGTACGCACTGTGTTTAGAGAGTTCTTCGGAGTTATGGACGATACGGAACCGATATTCAGTTTCCGGGAAGCCATAAAGACCGTTGTAAAGATTATTACGGCTATGATTAGGGTCGTTGCGTTTGTTACTAAGGCGTTGGCTAAGTTTTTAAAGATGATGGCGTCAAATACCTTGTTCCGTGAGTTTTGGAGCGGGTTAGGGAAGGCGGTAAAAACTTTTGGCAGCATCATTGATAATGTCATTACCCTTGCACTCAAGAAAGTAGGTAAGTTTGGACGAGCCTTGCTGTGTCTCATAAAAGGCGACTTTGCAGGGGCATATGCCATCGTATCCGGCGGTTCTACGGCACCGGGAAAAGGAAATGCCGGAGAATCGGCCGCTGAAATGGCAGAGTACCTGATTGACAACGGTGTTCCGGTAATTGCGGCGATGGGGATAATGGGCAACATAGGCGGAGAATCTGGATATGATCCAACGGCATACAATCCTAATGATAACGGGGCACCTTCGGGTGGATTAGCACAATGGCATGCCGAACGATTCGACCAATTGCAAGCATTTGCAGCCGACCGTGGAACGGATTGGACGGATAGAAAAACGCAATTAGATTTCTTGCTTTATGAATTACAGACTAATTATGCGGATGTATATGAACGCATGAAACATGCAAGCAGTGTCGAAGAGGCTACAGAAATTTTCCTGCGATGGTTTGAGAAACCGGAAAATCCGGATGCGGTACTAGGAGAAAGAATCGCTAATGCTCAAGCCGTCCATCAGGAAGTAATCGCGCGTGTCAATCGGCCTTCGGTATCGTCCCAACCAATTACAGCTGAGACGGCAATTCCGAATCCGCTGCAAAAAATAGATGACACATATAACCAAGTATCCCTGAACGGCAGTATGTGGGGGGCAAATAATTTTATGGGTGCTGCAAGACGGGCACATCATAGTCTAAACAGGATGGCCGCACAGGTAGCCTCTGTTGTTAACGGCTACAGCCCTGCTTATGCAGGCGCTAATACTGTGACATATCATATTTCTGTCGGTGATGTGAATGTAGCGCAGACCAATGCAAATCCACAAGAAATCGGACATGTTGTTGCCAATGAAATCTTAAAGCCGTTAAATCAACGGGGAGAATATATTTTACAAAACCGCGTGTTAACCGGGGGACCGAATGTTGTATAAGAGAGGTGGTAGCTATGGGGGTTGTAGGTAAAGGGCTTTCCGTAGATGGAGCTCTGTATTTCCATGATGTGATTACCGGCAAGGAACCGTTGGAGTGCATGGAATTTTCCCGGCAGATAGCCAGACTTACAGGAAATTACACATTACTCAACTTAGCTACCGGGTATGATAATTTAGATAAATTTTTGTTTCGAATGCCGTCGTGGCCCATTGGCGGCATTTATTTTGATGGTGTTATGAGAACGGAGCATATACGTCGTATTAAGCCTACACAATATCCCGTACAGACAGGTGTACAAATGACGGACCACGCTATCGTGGAACCGGCTGAACTTACCATTGACGTTATGATGAGTGATGCGGAAACTGACACGTACATGTCAACGGATCCGTTACTTAATGCCATGTATCAGGCTGTACAGAATATTAAAATGTATAATAACTTTCAATCGCTGGTTTCCAGACCTGCCATGCAAGGTGATGGAAGGGCTGCCAAGACATGGGAGATGTTGGTGTTAATGCAAGTGTCTCGTGTGCCTATTACAGTGGAAACACGATTGGGAACATACATTAATATGGTGATTGAAGAATTGTCGTCACCTGATGATGTAATGACGCTACATGCATTCCGTTGCACTGTGAGACTTCGAGAAATTTTCTTTGCTGAAGTGGCAGAAACACAAACAAGTGCGAGAGCAGCTGCGACGAAAGATGCCACTAATGGAGGACAGCAACCGGTGCAGACCGGAGATGGTGTGAACAAAACTGCTCTAGCTGCGGGTGCCGGAAAACTTGGAATGGGGTGATGTCTATGTATTCTATTGTGCCAATATCCGATATTCCCAATAATACCTTCTCCAGTAAAATACCGGTGGACGGGAAGAATCTGACACTGACATTCAGGGTTACCTATAATGAGTTGGCAAAGTACTGGCTGATAGACATCAACGATACCAACGGTAATGTGTTGATTCGGGGACTTCCTGTGATTCCTGCTCAGAATATTCTGGAATCATATCAATATATGCAGATTGGCAGTGCGTATATTTTGCCGAGGACAAAAGTTAAGGAGCAATGGCCAACGGCAGGAACACTGTCATCTGATTGGTATTTAGTTTGGAGTGATACCTATGGCTACAGAAACTAATGAGACGGCGACACAGGAACGGAAAGGCCGCTTATATGGTCGCAAGTGGAAAATTACGATATTTAAGCCGGCATATAAACAAGACGAAAACGGAAAAACGGTCAGAGATACTGAACATGATACCGCTATTGATGTATCCGCTCTTCGATGCGTATTCCAGACTAAACAAAACATCGAATCTACTGCTATCTTGTGTACATTGGCCATTTACAATATGAATGCAGCCACCGAAGGAAGTGTTTTGACTGAAGGGTTTCAGGTCAGTATTGAAGGGGGATATCAGGAAGGCCAGTATGGAGAAATCTTTACCGGTGATATTGTTCAGATTTTCAGAAATCGAGAAAATGGAGTTGATTACCGACTTGAGATTATTGCTTTGAAAGGTATGTTAATGTTTAATGCCAACTATGTTCGGTCGACACTGGCCGCAGGTAGTACCCCGCGAGCTATTGCAGAAGCTGTGGCCCAAAGTGCCGATACGCCGATGAGAGTGGGTGAAGTTAGTGAGAATTTAAAACAGGAAGCTCTTCCTCGCGGTAAAGTATTGTTCGGTACTCCAGCCAAATACTATACTGATTTGTGTGTTGGAAATGATGCTCATTTTTGGGAAGATGAAGACGGCAAGGTAATCATTAAAAAAGTTGATGATGAAATTCCTGAAGATAAATGTCTATCTCTTACTCCGGTTACAGGATTAGTCGGTACGCCGGTATACAGTGATGACGGGATTCATATCAAAATGCTGCTGGATTGCCGGGTCAAACTATATACCCTTATTAAAATAGATAATGACATTATTCAACGGCAAGCCATGCAAATTGATGTGAACGGCAAAGAAAACAATAATCAGTTGCCGCAACAGTATCAGTTTGATAAAGATGGTGAATATCAGGTTTTTTCGGTAGCTCACTCGGGGGATACATGGGGAGATACTTGGATAACAGAGATTGTTGGTATTGGTCGTAATGGTCGGAAAGGATTATTGACTGCTGTGCAAAATGCGGAGCAAAGCACACGATAGGAGGAAATTTGCATGATACACATGTCCGAACGCATGCAGGATATTATCGAATATCAGCGACGTGTAAAAGAATCATTGGGAATTGATTTACGGGTAGCCGCTCCCGGGATTATTCAGTCTGTAGATTATGAGAAACAGACCTGTACGGTGCAACTGGCTATTCGTGAACAACTGAATTATAACGGTGACCTACAGTGGTTAGATATTCCCGTCTTACCGGATGTCCCTTTCTTTATTTATTCCGGGGGAGGGTATTGCTTAACTCTACCTGTGAATGCCGGAGATGAGTGTTTGATTGTTTTTGGCGATACCTGTATTGATGCATGGTGGCAATCCGGTGGCGTACAAAATCAGATTGATCATCGCCGACATGATTTATCGGATGGATTTGCTATTGTCGGCTTTAGAAGTCAACCTAATCGGGTGAATGGCTTTTCGTCCGATTCCGCCCAACTCCGCAATACTTCCGGAAGTGCTTGCATTGAAATTGCCGGAGATACTATCAATATCCGCAGTTCTAATACAACCATTGATGGTGTGTCCTTTTTAGGGCATACCCACAAAGGAGTAGAAACTGGTGGCGGCAACACGGGAGGTGTTAATGCATGATATATCGAAAACTGGATAAAGATGGAGACTATATTTTCGGTAGCAATGGTAATGCCTATATTTCAGGGACACTTGCCGTGCGTCAAGCTGTAGTGACCAGATTGAGATTATTACTATATGAATGGTGGGAAAATTTGGAAGACGGGCTTCCGCTTTGGCAACAAATTATTGCACAAAGAGATATCGCACAGGCAGAAAAGATAATACAAGACCGTATCATAAAGACTCCACATGTTATGTCTTTAGTGACGTTTGATGCAGTATGGGATAACCAATATCGACATCTTACTATATTGGCATCTATTATGACTGAATATGGACAAATAGAATTAAATGAGGTGGTGAGTTAATGGCATATACAGGTCCTTATATAGATGATGCAGGATTACATATTCCTTCTTATGCGGATATACGGGATGATTTAATAGAGCAGTTTAAACGTATTTACGGACAAGATATTTACCTGGCTAATGATAGCCAAGACTATCAAATGATTTCTATTTTTGCATTAAAAACGTATGATACGATGCAGTTGCTACAGATTGTATATAATAACCGTAGTCCGAAAACTGCCGTAGGAACTGCGTTAGACAGTATCGTGAAACTCAATGGAATCACACGTAAAAAGGCAAGCTACAGTACTTGCGTGGTAACTGTTGTTGGTGATGTAGGTACTGTAATTGCAGAGGGTGTTGTGGAAGACACTGCCGGACAAAAGTGGAGTTTGCCGAAAAATATTACTCTGATTGCAAATGAAACGGAAGTTACGGTTCAATGTAATATGTTGGGAGCCATTGAAGCTGCTATAGGTGCTATCAGTAAAATAGTGAACCCTCAGAAAGGGTGGATATCTGTGACGAATAAGGTACCTGCTGTTGTTGGTAATCCGATTGAAACGGATGAACAGCTGCGATACCGGCAATCTATCAGTGTGGCAATACCCAGTCAAAACATGATAAACAGTATTATTGCCGGTATCGCCAGCGTGAATGGTGTTACCCGGTATAAAGTATATGATAATGATACAAACGAAACTGATGGAAATGGTGTACCGGGTCATACTATTGCAGCAATTGTTGAAGGCGGGTCTGATAAGGATATTGCAGAGCAAATTTATCTGCGAAAAGGACCTGGGGGAGGAACCTACGGAACAACAAGTACTACATATATTAATGCGGATGGACTTCCTAATGTTATCCGATTTTTTAGACCGATATATGTTTCAATTGATGTGGAAATTAGAATTAAACCCAATTATGGATATACTAGTATAACGAAGGATACAATCAAGCAAAACATTGAAGCGTACCTTAAAAGTTTGGATATAGGCGGAGATGTATCCATAATGGGGCTATTAACTACGGTTTCCGGAGTCGTTGTACAAGCAAAACATCCTGAATTTTCGTTGAAAGAGATAAAGGCTAATAGACACGGTACTAGTCCGGGTAATATGGATATTACAATTGCATTCAATGAAGTAACAGCAGTAGGGGCGATTACTGTTGTGGAGGTATCTTAATGGCGCTTATTGACAACTATTTAAAGTTGATTACTAGCCAACACAGGGGCCAACCTAAATACAGGGAAATATTAGAGTCTTTATTGCGATATAGTGATGATATTTTTTCGCTTGCTGTTACCCTTGATGATGAATTTGATGTTGAGTTAGCGACAGGAATGCAGGAAGATATTCTAGGCGGTTTAGTTGGTATAAATCGTACTCTTAATTTTCAACCGGAAAAGGATTTATCTCCTGTTCTTGATAATGCCGCGTATCGCACATTGCTACTGGCAAAAATTGCACAGAATATGTGGACAGGCGGCATATTAGATTTACGAGAATTATGGTATTCTTTGTTTGGTTCTGGGATTATTATACAAGATAATCAGAACATGACTGTTGATGTGATTATCGTTGGAGAATTTGTTACTCAAATCATAAAAAATGCAATTAAAGAAGGGTATATTATTCCCAAACCTCTGTCAGTAAGAGTTAATGCTTATTATTCAGATGGACCCGTATTTGGGTATGACATGGAAACTAGTATGATAAGAGGGTTTGATCATGCAAAGTGGATGGAAACAAAAACAATTGAATCTTTTGCTTACGATGTAGTAGATGAGGTTAAGAAATTATATGGATATGATCATGGTTATTGGACGTAAAGGAGAATATGATGGCTAATACTAATTTTAAAATTTTCAATGAAGATAATTCAGCGGATAAGACTTACAACGATAGTGAATATTCACAGGCTACACAACGACAAAGTGGCGTTATCCCTGGAATGGCATTAAGTCGGTTACACAATAAACTGTATTTACAAGTATCGACTATGGCGAAAGCTATAGCCGATTTTTTAGTGAATCAAGGCTTTGATTGCTATGACAATAAATCGAGTGAAATATCGCAAAATCTAGAAAAAGCTATTAAAAAGTTTACCGCAGTGGATATTTCCTCATCCTTGAAAGCCCACGATGAATCTGCAGACGCACATAAATCTCAATTCGCACTGTATCAAAAAGTTGCCACTCTCGGCGAAGACATTATCAAGAAACTTGCACTTACGACAACAATAACCGCTATATCATCATTGCAAGAAAACAGTTGGTTTGGTCAGCTGCTGAAGTGGGTGCTTACAGCCAGCGGGATGCGCTACAACTTAACGGAAAACGGATATATCTGCCTTGGCTCATTTTTTGGAGGGCTAATTATACAATGGGGAAGTAATGTGCATGGATGGGTAACGTTCCCAATATCGTTTACAAAATTCAGAAAAATAGTCACTAATCATCAAGGCGTTAATTTTTTCGATTCCAAGGTCAGAGAGTATGATACTTTAAACGGATTTACGCTTGATGTCGGTGAGAATGCAAGTAATTTGTATGATGCGCAGTGGATTTGCATCGGAAAATAGCATTGTACTATCTTGCTGGCATACTGTGATAACAATGATATAAGAGAGCGGACTTTTTTGCAGTGTGGGCGGGTAGCCAGCGGTGATACAGTTCGGACAAAGTGATTTGATGTCCGGGAAGGGAGCGATGACGATGAATCTTGTTGTAATCAGCCTGAAAAATTTCCGCATCAATCTGATTGGTGAAATACGCAACAGGCCTCTGTCGATGGTTTTCCGATATTACAAAAGCAAACGGACGCCTCCGGTTCCCGGATAATTTCTTAATGGAGCCATAACCATTGGGCTTACGCATAATAAAACCTCCTTTTAGGAGGCTATTTTAATTGAAAGGAGTAAAAAAATGAATAGTTCTAATGTGGATTTTTATATAGCAGGGTTCGACGCAGATGGGAAGCGAGTCGGAAGTATTATTTGTGATTTTAATCCAGAAAAGAATCCGAAGAAATTGAAAGAAGCTCTCGCGGAAGCAAAGGAGAAATTCCCGGAGGCCATTGTGGTAGAACAAATTGGCGCCGATGCCTTTAACCAGTACCTTGATGGGTATATCCGTGGCGCGGACGGGAAGCCGATTGAGTATATTGCTCCGGAGCCGACTGCAGAGGAGAAAAAGGCCGCGGAAGTCGTCAAAATAGCAGCTAAATACGAACCGCAGCTTGCCGAATTGAAGAACAATCTGATTACAGCAGTGCTGCTTGACGATAAAGAGCTACAGACAGAAATAAAAGAAGAATATACGCAAACGATGACGGATTATAACAAAGAATTGGAGGTACTATAATGACCAGGTGTAAAATATGCGCAAGAAAGTTGGATAAGCAAGGAAACTGCACGAATAAGAAATGCCCGGAATACACACGTGCAAAAATAATGCAAAATGCAGAAGCTAAGGCAGAAGCAGATACGGAGGACAGTAAATGATGGATTGGCTTGCGATTATCAGCTCCATAACAGCGCCGCTGCTGGTATTAGGAGCTGTTTTTAATTTCTCGGTTATCAAGCCGCTCAATGCTGCAATAAAAAGCCTAAACGAGGCGATTGCGGCCATGCGGGCGCAGCTGCACGAAGTGGATGAAAAGCGACAGTACCTGGCGGAGCGGGTTGCAAAGGCTGAGTCCGCAGCCGCATCGGCACATCACCGCATCGACGGGTTGGAAACGAGAATACACTATCATGAACATCGACAGAATTAATATAGCAGATTTACTAGTCATTACCGGTCTTGTTGCGGGATTGGTAATGGCTATTTTATTTGGTCTGAACGAGCTCGCAATGAGCATTGCAAGCGGCCTTTTGGGCTACATCGGCGGCGCCAAGACGGCTGTACATAAATCAGAAAGGAATGAGAAATAATGAGAGAAGTAACACTGCAAGAGTTAAAGCAACTCGCGCGTGATGCGTACTGGGATTTGTGGAACGGCGCTCGTAGCCTAGGCCGTGACGTTAAATTATATCTGCACTGGACAGCGGCACGGTATGACCAGACGTTTGACGAGTATCACGTCAACATAACAGGCGACGGTCGGGTATATGTGTCGACCGATAACCTCGCGGAAGTAAAATCGGCAACATACAGACGGAACACCGGCAGTATCGCTATTACGCTTTGTTGCGCATATGACGCTGTAGGGCCTGACGACCTTGGACCGTATCCGCCGACAGAAGCACAGATTAACGCAGCCGCACAGGTCATCTGCGTACTTGCTGATGCCCTTGATTTAACTATCGATTTAGATCGTGTCATGACTCATGCGGAAGCGGCCGACAACGAAGATGGACTCAATACGCATGAAGATTACGGCCCGAACAGCACGTGCGAACGGTGGGATCTGTGGGTCTTACGGCAGGGTGAAGAGCCCGGCACGGGCGGTCAGCAGATGCGCGGAAATGCTAACTGGTACCGGGGCCAAGGGCTTTTGAAAAATGCTTAAAACGGGAGCAACTTTTTCCCGTTTTTATAATATTTTGTTAATCGAAAGAGAGGAAGAATTATGAACAAGAACGAAATTTTAAATGTCATCGCAAAAGAAGCAGTAGCAGCAGTAAAGGAACATGCGGCAGCCTCGCTGGCAAGTCTATCAGCGGGCGCCACGCGGGCCGCGCCTATGCCACTCATTTAAATCAGCGGACGAACTGCGGCCGCTGATTATGCAGCAAATCAAGGTTATCACGGACCCGCTTGAAGCTGAAATCAAGACGACATCTTCGGTTTGGGTACGAATCCGCAATCGCATCTACATCAGAATTATCAACTCAGCTGTAGACAATATAATTCAAGCAATTCAGGACGGCTTGACTGAGCTGTCAAAGAAATAGGAAAAAGGCTCCCCGAATAATCGGGGAGCCTTTTTTTATGTAATCGGTAAATATATGTAGATATATGGAGATATGGCGAGATATTTAAATGAATATCATTGACTTGTAAAATACCAAAAGTCTATAATGTAGTCATACTAAGAAGTTTGGAAAGTGAGGGAGATAAAATGACGATTTTTGACTTAGCGAATGCATTTTTGTCGATTGAACCTCAAACGCATAAGAAACTACAAAAGCTATGTTATTATGCTTATGCATGGTATTTAGCACAAACGGATGAACGCTTATTTGATGAACATTTTGAAGCGTGGGTTCACGGGCCTGTTTGTTCTAGATTATACTCTGAATATCGCTACAATATGGGCTTAGTTGGAGACTGGGCGATAATTCCTAAGTACGAGGAGGCTGTTGATGCCGATGCGTTGGCAATAGCCAAGTGGGTCTACGATGCATATGGCTCGTTTAGTGGCACCGACTTAGAAATGATGACCCACAAGGAAGAGCCGTGGATAAAGGCTAGAGGAACAGCTAAGTCGTGGGAACGAGTTGATACTGTTATTTCTGACGATGATATTAAATCATACTATCGGAGGCAGATGAGTTGAAAAAACTCAAAGCCATTCCCCGTCCACGTGAAACTAGTTATACCGATAAGAAAATCCCGGTAAGAGATGACCCTAGGAATTCCAAATTATTATTTTCTTTTGAACTGTTAGACTTCTCCAACGCCTACTATAATTGCAATGGAATGTGTGATAAGGGAATAAAGAATTGCTTTGAAAAGCTAAGGGATTATAGCAAATTCACAATTAATGAGTTGTATTCTAATAAAGGGAATAGTAGTTTGCGATTCCATTTGATTAACAAAGAAGAGGTTGACGATTGGCCTGAATGCTTAAAGCAAAATAAACAATTGGAAGATTCCTTTTTTCAGATTTCTTTCGGGAAAAGCAGGGGAAGAGTACATGGAGTCCTTATTGATAATGTGTTTTATGTTATTTGGCTAGATCCTCAACATTTTTTATATCATGACAAAAAGTTCGGTTCTAAGCGGCCATTTACAAACTTGGAGAATTGCTGTTCGATAAGAGAATCGATAATAAATGAACAATATGCTAGAATTGTTGATTTAAAGAAAGAAAACGAAGAATTGTTGCAGCTTTTGGATGAAAGAACAACTCCAGACGAAACATAAGCAAAAGGCTCCCCGACAATCGGGGAGCCTTATTTTTGTGCAAAAAATGAGTCAGCAAATAAATGCTGGCTAAGGGGCTAGCCATTGTCTATACTTTATTGTAGCACAGACTACTTTGAATAAGCATAATATAAATATGCATTGTATAGGCCGAGGTCTTTCAATAATATCTGACCACATTTTGACAACACACTAATCAAAAATATAAGGAAATATAGAGAATTTCACATAATAAAGAATGTTGATTCTAAGCCGTTTTATGATAAAATAGCTATTGTTAGACAGGCGTTAAAAGGACTCAAAATCAAGCGATGAATAGTCGTGTGGGTTCAAGTCCCACCTCCGGCACCAAGTAAAATAGCGCCCTGAAGGGGCGCTGTTTTTATTTTATCCTTTTTATAAAAAGGTCGTATAAGGAATCTCGTTTTCTCTGATTTCCGCTTATGATATACTGAACAGACAGAAGTTTTTAAGGAGGATACATTTCATGTTTAATATAGGCATGAGTGAAATGATACTAATCTTTATCGTCGCCCTTATTGTGTTCGGTCCCGATAAGCTTCCGGAAATTGCCCGCACTCTCGGCAAAAGTGCCCGTGAATTAAAGAAAGCCGGCGATGATCTTGTTGAAGCGGCGACGGATACAAAGCGTGCTGCCGATATTGAAGTGGTGGGAGTCCGGGAATCACTCAGTAAGTTTAAAGAAGCGCAGGCCATGTTGAAGGACGGTTTTGAAGAAGGAGAAACAGCTGCAGCCTCTGCCGTGCAGGCTGCGGCAGAGGAAGCCGCACAGGCGAGTGTAAACAATGATATAATAGCGCCTGCCAGAACGGATGTCTCTGTCGCCGGACGGGACGCAAAAGAAACCATCTTGGCGGAGGCTATTGTGGCGGAAAAGGAGAAGGATTTTGGGAGATAAGGTTATTCAGGAAATGCCTTTACGCGATCACTTGCAGGAGTTTCGGAAACGTATCAGTATCTGTCTGGCCGTTGTCGGCGCAGCATCTTTTGCCTGCTACGGGTATGTGGATGATATTATTGCCCTCTTGTCGGGACCTGCGGAAAAGCTGTATTTCATGAATCCGGCAGAAGTTTTTTTTACATATGTGGAAATTGCCGTCTATGCAGGCGTTCTCGTGACATTACCCGTTCTTCTTTATGAGCTTTGGGCGTTTATCGCTCCCGCTTTATGGCCTGAAGAGAAAAGGGCGGTGCTGCTCATCCTGCCGGCAGCGGTTCTTCTTTTTTATGTCGGTCTTGTTTTTGCGTATTACTTCGTTGTCCCGGCGGCGGTCGGCTTTTTTATCGGTTTCGCGACGCAAACATTACAACCTATGTTTTCTTTGGAAGCGTACTTGTCCTTCATCATGGCCCTGACCCTGCCTTTCGGATTTATTTTCGAGTTGCCCCTCGTCGTCATCTTTCTGGCAAAACTCGGCCTCGTATCGGGTGAGTTTTTGCGGTCAAAACGAAAAATACTCATCGTCATATCCTTTGTTTTTGCGGCTATCGTCTCGCCGACGACGGATGTTATTACGCAATCGCTTATTGCCGTGCCTCTTATTGTCCTTTATGAAATCAGTTTATGGATTGTCCGGTTTACCATGCATAAATAAATCTTGTATACAGTATTTATGAAGGCCGCCCCTTTTGTACGGGGCGGTTCTTTTGTTATAATAAACGAGTAAGTTCGTGCCGGTATACACAAAGAAAGTACCATCATCTCTATGACAGCAGGAGGTCTTATTACATGAAAAAAATTAATTCGGTTTTAGTTGCGAACCGCGGTGAAATCGCTATTCGTGTATTTCGCGCCTGTAACGAACTCGGCATCCGCACGGTAGCCGTTTACTCCAAAGAAGATTCTCTGTCACTGCACCGTTTCCGTGCCGATGAATCGTACTTGGTCGGTAAGGGTAAGAAACCGGTTGACGCATATTTGGATATTGAAGATATTATTCGCATCGCCCATGAACACGAAGTTGATGCTATTCATCCGGGTTACGGATTCCTCTCGGAAAATTCGGAACTTGCTAAACGGTGTCATGAAGAAGGTATCGTCTTTATCGGTCCGAAGGTGGAACATCTTATCATGTTCGGCGACAAGATCAATGCCCGTATTCAGGCTAAAAAAGCGGGTATTCAGTTTATCCCCGGCAGCGACGGCCCCGTTATGAATTATGCCGAAGTAGAACGCTTTGCCAAAGAAGTGGGCCTGCCGATTATGCTTAAAGCCGTTAATGGCGGCGGCGGCCGCGGGATGCGTATGGTCGACAAAATGGCCGACCTCAAGGAAGCATATGAACGCGCTAAGTCCGAAGCGAAGCTCGCTTTCGGCAACGATGAAATCTACCTGGAAAAATGTATTATCAATCCGAAGCACATAGAAGTTCAGATCATGGGTGACGAACACGGCAATGTCATTCACCTCTTTGAACGGGACTGCTCCATTCAACGGCGTCATCAGAAGGTTGTAGAAATTGCGCCGGCGTTCTCTTTGTCGACGAAGCTGCGCCGGGATATTTGCGATGCGGCGTTGAAACTGATGAAGAATGTCAATTATGTCAACGCGGGTACGGTTGAGTTCCTCGTGACAGATGATGAAAAATTCTACTTTATCGAAGTTAACCCGCGTGTACAGGTAGAACACACGGTTACGGAAATGGTTACGGGTATCGACATTGTCCAGACACAGATTAAAGTGGCTGAAGGCTATGCTTTGGACAGCGAGGAAATCGGCATTAAAAGCCAGGATGCAATCCAGTGTATCGGCAATGCGATTCAGTGCCGTATTACGACGGAAGACCCGGTAAACGGGTTTATGCCCGATTCCGGTAAGATCATTGCCTACCGCAGCGGCGGCGGTTTCGGGGTTCGCCTCGACAGCGGTAACGCTTATACGGGTGCCATTATTACGCCGTATTACGACTCGTTGCTCGTAAAGGCTACGACCTATAATCTCACTCATGCCGGCGCCGTACAGAAGATGATTCGTGTCTTAAAAGAATTCCGCATTCGCGGCGTTAAGACGAATATCGGATTCCTTATCAACGTTCTTTCGAACGATCTCTTTATCAGCGGCCGGTATGATGTTAACTTCATTGATGAACATCCGGAACTCTTTGATCTGCCTGTAACTCATGATCGCGGCACAAGGCTTTTAAAGTATATCAGTGACACGACAATTAACGGATATCAAGGTTCAGGCCGCCAGGAAAAGCCGGAATTTGAGCCGCTTGAATTGCCGGTTACACCGAAAGGGGATTTTCCGAACGGCACGAAGCAGGTCTTTGATGAATTAGGTGCTGAAAAATTCTCGCAGTGGATTCTGGATCAAAAGAAAGTCCTTTTTACAGATACGACTATGCGTGATGCCCATCAGTCTTTACTGGCAACGCGTGTGCGTTCCGTCGATATGCTCCGCGTTATGGATGCGGCCGCCAAAAAGATGCCCGAACTCTTTTCTTTTGAATGCTGGGGCGGCGCGACATTTGACGTTGCCTATAGGTTCCTCTATGAAGATCCGTGGGTGCGCCTGCGCGAAATGCGTGAAAAGTCCCCGAATATTCTCTTACAGATGCTTATCCGCGGCGCGAATGCCGTCGGTTATACGAGTTATCCTGACAATGTTGTTAAAAACTTTGTTGACCTTACGGCAAAAAACGGTATTGATATATTCCGTATCTTTGACAGCCTGAACAGTCTCGACAATATGTATGAAACGATTCAGGCCGTACGCGAAACGGGTAAGATTGCCGAAGTGGCTCTTTGCTATACGGGCGATATTCTCGATCCGCAACGACCGAAGTATAATCTCGCCTACTATGTGAAAATGGCTAAGGAACTGCAGAATGCAGGTGCCAATATCATTGCCATTAAAGATATGGCGGGGCTGCTCAAGCCGGAAGCGTCGTATCAGCTTGTCGCCGCATTGAAAGACGCCGTTACGTTGCCGATTCACCTGCATACGCATGACGGTTCCGGCAATGGTGTAACAACATACTGCCGTGCTATTGATGCAGGCGTCGATATTGTTGACGTCGCACTCTCTTCTATGGCGAGCGGTACGAGCCAACCGAGCATGAATACGCTGTACTACGCGTTGAGCGGCAAAGAACGTCGTCCCGATATGAGTATCGACAATATGGAAGAAATGTCCCGGTATTGGGCAACCGTACGCCCGTACTATAAGGGTGTCGATAAAGCGGAGCCGTATTCCAATACGGAAGTATACCAGCATGAAATGCCGGGCGGACAGTTTTCCAATCTTCGCCAGCAAGCAAAGGCAGTCGGCCTGGGTGAACGTTGGAATGAAGTTAAGAAGATGTATCATGATGTGAATATGATGTTCGGCGATATTATCAAGGTGACGCCGTCGTCTAAAATCGTTGGCGACATGACCTTATTCATGGTACAGAATGACTTGACGGAAAAAGATATTTACGACCGCGGGGATACACTTGATTTTCCGCAGTCTGTTGTAGAATTTTTTGAAGGCCGTATCGGCATTCCCTATCAGGGGTTCCCGGAAGAACTGCAGAAGATTATTCTCAAAGGAAAGAAACCGTTAACAGAACGTCCGGGTAAAGTTTTGCCGCCGGCCGACTTCGAAGCAATTGCGAAAAAACTTGAAGATGCAGGTTACGGCCATACGCCGGAAGACGTAAACGCGTACTGCCAGTATGCAAAGGTTTTTACGGACTATAGTGAACGTCTCAAAGAATTCGGAGATGTAAGCGTTCTCGATACGCCGACCTTCTTCTTCGGTATGAAGAAAGACGAAGAAGTCCATGTTGAAATAGAAAAAGGTAAGGATCTCGTCATTACTTTAGTCAACATCAGCGATCCCAATGATGACGGCGTTCGTACAATTACGTTCATGTTTAACGGTGCCGAACGCGAAATCCGCGTACAGGACAAGAGCGTGGATATGACTGCCGTTGCGAAGAAAAAAGCCGACCCGGCCAAGCCGGGCGACATAGGCGCGACCCTTTCCGGGTCTGTTGTCAATATTCTTGTCTCGAAGGGACAGAAAGTAAAGAAGGGCGAGCCTCTTGTCGTTACGGAAGCAATGAAGATGGAAACGACCATTACCTCTCCTATTGAAGGTACGGTTGCGGATATTCATGTTGTGAAAGGACAGGCGATCATTTCCGGGGACTGCCTTGTTGAAATTGAAGGGTAAGGAAAAAAGGCTCTTTTGCAAATGTTGGGGTGTAACTAACCAACAAGCTTTTCTCGGCATCG
>OCPM01000031.1_pt1 | contig 137443 bp, 133 predicted proteins | sample 1476751 | NCBI WGS metagenome assembly OCPM01 (sample SAMEA2580198, study PRJEB22360) | human gut metagenome | biome: human gut; feature: human-associated habitat; material: faeces | place: Denmark | collected 2008/2010 | reverse complement strand
CAATAATTAGTCATGGAACTTCGTAGAAGTTCGCTGACGTCCGTACTCACCTAAGAAAAGTTTTTAAGAAGAGCTTTTCTCCAATCTGATAATATAGGTTTCTTATTCCAATAAATAACTGATCTTAATAAGTTTAATATCCATATGACTTTTATCACTTAAAAATAAGTCATAATCTTTTCAAGACTCACTTCGGGTAAATTAAATTGTGAATTGGATTATTGTACTGTTTCCAAAAAATTTGATAAATACGGTATGGGAATTGGTTCTGATATAGCAAATTTAAAACCTATTAACTAACCCTTAATTCGATAGCCTATAAAGACGTTTAAAGTAGCCATTAAGTTTTTTGAACATTTAAAGACAAGAAAAAGAAGCTTAGATCTCTCTAAGCTTCTCTCTTCTACTATGCTAGTTGCCGGGATTGAACCGGCGACCTCATCCTTACCATGGATGCGCTCTACCGACTGAGCTAAACCAGCAGTACCTATCTACTATATCATGGAGATAGGCCTTTTGTCAATATCTTGACTCATTTTTCTGCCAAATATTCTTCCTTAGTAAGGACATAATGGACTCTCGTCACCATTCGCCCCTCTTCATGCGGGTCTAGCATCGCATAAGCTTCTTCATGGGAAAATTGCATCCCTGCTTTGGCCATCACTCGGCCAGAAGCTGGGTTGTCCTTGTCATGAACGGCAATGAGCTTGTTCATCCCTATCTGTTCAAAAGCTAGGGCAATCACTGTCTTGGTAGCTTCTGTCGCAAGGCCTTGGTTCCAATAGTCTTTGTTGAGAACATAGCCGATACTCCCCTTTTTCAGACGAAGATCCAAGTCCAGTAAATCAATCGTCCCAATAAATTTTCCATTTTCTTTGAGCTCGATCCCCCATCTTCCAAGTGGACTGGCCAGGTAAAATAGGGCAATATTATTACGCGTCTCTTCAAGACTTTGATTGGTTGGAAAAGTATAGCGCGTAACAGCTTCATCAGAAGCATACTCAAACATAGCCGGTGCATCCTCAAGAGTGACCGGACGCAAGCGTAAACGCTCTGTCTCCACTTCACGATAAGCCGCTAACTTCACATATAAATTTTCCATTTGACACTCCTTCTTTAGGGATTAGTTTAGCAAATAACCTAAAGGAATGCAAGCTCAAATTTTTCCTGCTTTTTAACCAACTTTTCTATACAATAAAATCAATTAAAACAATCGGATAAGGAGTAAAAAGGTCATTGAGTCAAGAGAGAAATCTCACACCAATTGATGAATTGGTTTAATTTCAAACATTAAAAGAGGCTGGGACAAAAGTCCTAGCCTCTCAATTGTCTTTGGATTGTCGAGCATGACGCTGTGGTTGAGTGTGCTCTACTACGCTGATTTCATCAGCTTTTACAGCCCTACTCAACTATGCGGAGGTGGGACGACGAAATCGAATTCTAACGAATGACCGATTTCTGCCCCCCTCTCTTTTATTCCGTTTCTTCTTCCACATCCAGTTTTTCTTTGAGCACTGGATTTGGGATTGGCTCGTAGGCCCGAATAATTTCTGCGACGACTGGATGGCGCACGACATCCTTGGCAGAGAAATGCACAAAGTCAATTTGAGAAATGTTCTTCAATTTCTCCTGAGCATCAATCAAACCGGATTTAACATTTCGCGGAAGGTCGATCTGGCTGGTGTCTCCATTGACAATCATCTTGGAGTTAAAACCAAGACGGGTCAGAAACATCTTCATCTGCATGATGGTGGTATTTTGCGCTTCATCGAGAATAACAAAGGCATCGTCCAAGGTCCGCCCCCGCATATAGGCCAAAGGCGCTATCTCGATAATCTCGCGCTCCATCATCCGAGTGGTTTGGTCCTTCCCCAGGATTTGGTAAAGAGCATCATAGACCGGACGTAGATAAGGGTCAACTTTTTCTTTGAGATCTCCTGGAAGGAAACCAAGGCTTTCTCCGGCTTCAACGGCTGGACGAGTCAAAATAATGCGCTTGACCTGACCACGCTTGAGGGCGGTCACGGCTAAGGTCACAGCTAGGAAGGTTTTCCCTGTCCCCGCTGGTCCGATTCCAAAGGTCACATCATGATTTTTGACACTATCGACATAGATCTTTTGACCAAGTGTTTTAACTCGAATGGGCTTGCCGTAACTATCCTTGATAATCTCTTCTTCATAGAGAGCGATGAACTTATCCAATTCCCCATTTCTCACCATGGTAATAGCGGTCACCACATCTGGCGTTCCGATGGTCATACCACGGTTGACGAGGACCAAGAGAGCCTGGATGACCTGACGAACCTGCTCACAGCTTTCTTCTTCCCCAATGATCTGGACAATTTCTGTTCGGGCATGAATGGTCACCCCAAATTCTTGCTCCATCAAACGAAGATGGCGCTCGTTGGATCCAAACAAATGAAAGAGATCGTCTGGATGCGTTAATGTAATTTCAACTGAATGTTCTTGCAAAAAAAGAACCTCTCTACCTGTGTTTTTTTCTATTATAGCAAAGAGGCCGAGAAAAAACCATCCTCGACCTGTCCTTTTCTAATGGGCTTGGTATTCTTCCCAAATCGCATCAAAATCACTAAGATTAAAGGAAAAACTAGCATGCTCTTCCAGATAGCGACTGACCTCATCGAAGTCATCTGTATGTTTGGGAAAAGCAGACTCATGAAAAGCCAAATCCGCTAAAATGGCCTTAGGCGCATTGCTTTTGGGATTGCGCTCTGTCATCAGCCAAGTATAAAATGATTTTCTCATAATCCTCCTCTTAGATGATCTCTGTTCCAAATTGGTCTTGCTTGATTTTTTTCGCCTTCATCAGGCCACCCAAAGCCTTTTTGAACTGGCCTTTTGAAATCCCAAAGGTCGCCTTGATGTCTTCTGGAGATGACTTATCATTCAAGGTCATAAAGCCTCCATTGGCTTCCAAATAGGTCAAAATCATTTGGGCATCGTTTTCCAACATTTCAAAGGAGCGTGGCTTCAGCGACAAGTTCAAGGTCCGATCCACCTCACGGAATCCAATGACCCGGGCATTTAGGACTTGTCCCAAGCGTGGTTCTGCATAGCGCTCACTCGGGTGAATAAAGCCTAGCATATTGTTCTCTGGAAGGTAAACAAAGGTCCCAGACAATTTCAAGCGATAGACAATGGCTGGCCAGTTTTGGTTTTGCATATTGTTGTAGGCTGGACGAGCCAAACGCTGGAAATCTTCCTGATAGGCCAAGATCCCCCAAATACGATCTTTCTTATCAACTTCTAAACGAATATAGAGACGATCGCCCTTTTTAGGCCATAGGTCTTTGATTTCCGGTAGGATATCTAGTGAGACAACAATCTGCTTATCTGGAAGCCCTGTATCCACAAAGACTCCCAGATCCTTGCGCACTTCTGTGACCGTCCCCCAGCCAAAGCATTCTTGAGTTGCTGTGACTTCAAGCGTCGTGAGTCGGAGCTTTTGCTTCATATCGGTGTAGGCAAAGCCCTTGACACTTTCTCCAACTTGATGCGGGCCTTCTGCTTTGTCAAGCGCGTAGGTCTGGCCATCTTTTTGAACAAAATAGAAGTGATCATTTTCATCAATGACCATTCCCATGATGTAGCTTGCTAGATTGGTATTCATGTTTCCTTCTTTCCTCTTGCCTCTTCACAAGAATGATGGAAATAAAACCCAGCCAGCAGTGCCAACTGAGTCTTTCTTTCCTGTAGTAGTTGAGATGGATTAAACTTCCATCAATTCTTTTTCTTTGTGCGCTGTCATTTCATCAACGTGTTTCACAGCGTCATCCGTAACCTTTTGGATCTCTTTTTCAAGACCTTTCAATTCATCTTCTGTGATTTCTTTTGCTTTTTCTTGTTTCTTGGCTTCGTCCATCGCATCACGGCGGATATTACGGATCGCTACTTTGGCACTTTCGCCCACTTTTTTCACTTCTTTTGCCAAGTCACGACGAGTTTCTTCTGTCAAAGCTGGAATGACCAAGCGGATAACAGATCCATCGTTGGCTGGAGTGATTCCAAGGTCAGAAGCATTGATGCTGTGCTCGATGTCTTTCAAAGATGATTTATCAAATGGTGTGATCAACAAGACACGCGCTTCTGGAATCGTGATAGATGCCAATTGGTTCAATGGAGTCTCTACTCCGTAGTATTCTACGAAAATACGGTCCAAAAGACTAGCATTTGCACGTCCAGCACGGATGCTACCAAATTCACGTCCCAAACTTTGGTGAGACTGGGTCATTCTTTCTTTTGCTTTTTCTACGATTGGGTTTGCCATAATTTTCCTCTATTTTCTATTATTTTTCTACGTTATTTGATACGGTTGTACCGATATTTTCACCAAAGACAACTCGTTTGATATTGCCTGGTTCATTCATATTAAAGACAACCAAGTCAATGTCGTTGTCCATGGAGATCGTGGAGGCCGTTGAGTCCATGATGCGAAGACCTTTATTGATGACATCACGGTGGGTCAATTCCTCAAATTTTACAGCTGTCTTGTCTTTCTTCGGATCGGCGTTGTAAACACCATCAACCCCATTTTTCGCCATAAGAATAGCATCTGCTTCAATCTCAGCTGCACGAAGAGCTGCGGTCGTATCTGTTGAGAAATAAGGAGAACCGATCCCTGCGCCAAAGATCACGATCCGATCTTTTTCAAGGTGACGAAGGGCACGACCACGGATATAAGGTTCTGCGACTTGTTGCATGGCAATCGCTGTTTGAACACGAGTATCCACGCCAACTTGTTGAAGCGAATCAGCCATCACAAGAGCATTCATGACAGTCCCAAGCATTCCTGTGTAGTCTGCTTGGACGCGATCCATCCCTGCTTCAGCAGCAGGTTCTCCACGCCAAAGGTTTCCACCACCGATCACCAAGGCAATTTCAATTCCAAGTTCATGAACTTCCTTGATTTCTTGCGCCATATTTTGGACTGTTTTGATATCAATTCCGACACCACGTTCGCCGGCAAGGGCTTCACCAGATAGCTTGATTAAGATACGTTTATACTTAGGTTCTACCATTTTCTCTCTCCTTTTTTGATCTGTATTATTTTACCATAAATTACGCTTTTTATATAGTCCTATCTATTAAAATTTTTTATTTTCTAAAAGCCGTCTGACAAGTGGAAATCCCAGTCAGAAGACTGAGATTTAATAGGATAGCTAATTCATTATTGAAACTTTCCTTAAGTGAGTACAGACGTCAGCGAACTTCTACGAAGTTCCATGACTTAGTTTTGAACCTAAAGTTTCAAAACTCCCGAGTGCTTGACACTTTAATGTTTCAAGCACTTTTCTCACGTCGAAAAGTTTCAGAAAATATTTAAATGATTCTAAGAAGAATTTTTTTAATTCTGCAGAAACTCTTATTTTATTTTTCTAAAACGTTAAATTGTAAAATATAGTGCAACAAAAAAGGCTACCCGAAGGCAGCTTTTCATTTTCATTAAAGTGAGTTAACATCCACTTTGATACCAGGACCTTGAGTTGTTGTCAAAGTCAAGCTAATTACGTAAGTACCTTTAGCTGTAGCTGGTTTTGCTTTTTGGATAACATCGTTGAAAGCTTTGAAGTTTTCAACCAATTTAGTATCATCGAATGAAACTTTACCGATGATGGCTTGAACGATACCTGCTTTATCAGCACGGTAAGTGATTTTACCACCTTTAGACTCTTCAACTGCTTTCGCAACATCCATTGTTACTGTACCAGTTTTAGGGTTTGGCATCAAGTTACGAGGTCCAAGGACACGTCCAAGACGTCCAACAAGAGCCATCATGTCAGGTGTAGCGATAACTACGTCGAAGTCCAACCAACCATCGTTGATTTTCGCAACAAGGTCATCTTCACCTACGAAGTCTGCGCCAGCAGCTTTTGCTTCTTCAGCTTTTGCACCACGTGCAAATACAAGAACGCGAGCAGTTTTACCAGTTCCGTTTGGCAATACCATTGCACCACGGATTTGTTGGTCAGCTTTTTTCACGTCGATGTTCAAGTTGTATGCAACTTCTACAGTTGCGTCAAATTTTGCAAAGTTAGTTTCTTTTGCAAGAGCTACAGCTTCTTCTACGCTGTAGACTTTTGTGCTGTCGATTTTTTCAAGAGCAGCACGAAGTTGTTTGCTTTTTTTAGCCATTTTATCTTTCTCCTTGTAATGTGGTCATATCGATTTTCATCTCCCACGTCACTCGTCATTTGATCAAGTGTATTGCGGGCAAATAGGATTGTTACAATTAGTCAGTAACAGTGAATCCCATAGAACGAGCAGTACCTTCGATCATACGCATTGCAGACTCAATGTTTGCAGCGTTCAAATCTGGCATCTTAGTTTCAGCGATTTGTTGTACTTGTGCACGAGTTACAGTTGCAACTTTCGTTTTGTTCGGTGTACCTGAACCTTTTTCAACACCTGCAGCTTTTTTCAAAAGAACAGCAGCTGGTGGTGTTTTAGTGATGAAATCAAATGATTTATCTTCATACACAGAGATAACAACTGGGATGATCATACCAGCTTGATCAGCTGTACGAGCGTTAAACTCTTTAGTGAATCCCATGATGTTGATACCTGCTTGACCAAGCGCTGGACCAACCGGTGGAGCTGGAGTAGCTTTACCAGCAGGGATTTGCAATTTTACAAGTTTTTCGACTTTTTTAGCCATTTCTTAAATCCTCCTTTGTGGTTTTGGCGGTAATTACAGATTTTTACCTCCCACAAGTATGCTTTGTGCATACCTTTCTATTATACACGATTTCTTATTTTTTGCAAGAAAAAATCAAAATATAGTAAACTTTTTTTCCGTTTTATGATAGAATGAAGCTATGTTAATCAAAGTTGCTTCTGTATTATTTATTTTTTTAACGCTGATTCTGAGCGGTATCATTGTCCACCTCTTTAAGCTTCAAAAAAGAGGATGGCGATCGACCGATATTGCCTTTCCTTTATTTGCCTTGGAGTACTACCTGATCTCAGACAGCGCCTTTTATCACAGCCTCTTACCGCTACTAGCTTTATGCCTTTCGCTTTTAGCCATGGGGCTAACGATTTATTTCTTAAAAAAGAAAAAGAGCTTTTATTATCCTAAATTTATTAAATATTTCTGGCGTGCTGGATTTTTGGTTACCTTCTTGCTCTATCTGATCCTAACTGCTAGTTTGTTTATCTAATACTGAAAAAGATACCATCTTGCTTCATTTCAAGGTGGTATCTTTTTTTGACCAACTACGACGATTTGAATAAACTAGGAAGTATTTACCTTTGTCAATGATTCATTTTTACAATTTTATGATCGATAATTTGATAAATAGAATCGTAATCTTCTTTCTGGTATTTATGAGCTATTTCTATCAAGGTACACTTTTGTTGAGCCAATATTTTTCGAATCTTTCTTGCATTTGTTTCATCCAATGCTGCTGTCACCTCATCGGCTAATAAAATTGGTTTTGGTCGGAGAATACACCTTGCAATTTCTAGTTTCATCATTTGTCCTCCAGATAAATTCTGTGGATCTATTTGATACCCTAAATCACCAGCTAATTCGTCCCAAAGATGAACAGATTCTAAAGCTTTTTGAAGTTGGTCATCTGAAAACTCCTGAAATAGGGTCAAATTTTCTTTTACAGTCCCTTTAAATAGATAAGGTTTTTGATGAATGAGATTGACCCTGTCGTAAGAAGGATAGCAAGATTTTCCTTTTCTATCTATCAACTCAATACTTCCACTATATTCCTTATCTTCTCCACATAATAAGTGAAACAGGGAAGTTTTACCACTGCCACTGGCACCCGTGAGCAGTACTTTCTGACCAGCAGCAATCGTCAGGTTTGTATTTCTAAAGATCAAATGATCTCCAAATGTCTTTGTTAAATCATCAATCTGAATACTGAGCTTTTCTGCCAAAGGTTCCAAAATGGTTGTCGTCTCATCCACTTCAGGCATTTTCAAAATCGACACAACTTTCTTTTTGACAACCATTGATCCTTGCAAATTAGAGGTCATTTCTAATAATTGTTGCAAAGGGGAAATTAGATTCATAGAAGCCGTCATCATGGCGATGAGGGTTGTCAGAGACAGGGTCGTAGAAGGAAGAAGCAATAAACCTGTTAACAAGGGGGCAATCAGTCCTAATCCTTTTAAGGGACCCGTCCAAAACATGACTAAATTGTGTGTTGTATAGTAGGTATATTGTTGATGCTCCGTTTCACAAATTTCTTTTAGAACATGTTGAGAAAATTCAGTTCCCGCTTGATTGCTTTGGATGGTTTGAATTCCTTTGCTGAAATCGGTGATACTTGATAAACTTTTCTTTCTTGCCTTACTTAGCTCTTCCCCACGTTTTTGTAGGAGTTTGTTAAATACAAACTGAGGAATGATCATCAAGAAACCACCTATTGTAAAGAGACAACCAATAAAAAAGTTCTGCATGATGAGATAGACTATAGATGCTAGAATGGATAAGCCAAATACTGGATAAATGAGCATAGGAGTCAAAAATTCTTGCCAAAACATCGGAATATCCTGTGTTAAAAATGAGTTTAACTCTGCCTCTGTATATTCCAATTTTTTTAGATGAAAGTAGGTTAAAGTTTTCTCCGAGATCAATATATTGAAGTCTTTGATGATCGATCGAACTAGAAGATTATCGATATACATACATGCATAGATCAATACAAATAGAGCAATTCCTCCTATACCAAAGACAAGTAAGGCTCCCTTATCTCGCGGATTAATTTCACCTGCAAACTGAATAATAAACGATAACAAAAGCCCTTGAAGTGAGTACATGACAGCAAATAGAACATACAACATCAATTTCCATTTAGATAAACTTTTTAGAATGACTTGCATCTTATTTTTCTCCTTTCCCTTTTTATAGATATAGTATATAATATAAAAAAATAGTATATAAAAAATTACGGAAATCCGAACAAATGGACATTAGAGAAAAATTTAAATTAATTCGAAAACAAAGAAAAATCTCCTTAAGAGAACTTGGGAATATCGCTGGTTCTGCTTCGAGTATTTCTGATTTTGAAAACGGGAAAACCAATCTATCCAATGATATATTGTTTCAATTATTGGGGTACATGATTGTAGAGATTAATGAGATCTTTGATTGGAGTGATTTCCATAGTGCTGAGTTTTTAACCTTGAAAAAACGAATGGATGAGGCAATGGAAAACTCGGATTGGCCATCACTTCTTCAAATAAAAAATGATTTGCAAGAATTAGCGATCTCAAAGCATCAATACATTTACCACATCCTCTCCCTCGTTTTAGAGATTATTATTGCAGAAAAACAGCACAAAACCGTTTCACAGCAGGTAATAAATGAACTGACGGATTACTTTTTTTCATTAGATTATTGGACCAATCTTGACATTGGGTTAATGGGAAGTGTGGTCTCCTATTTCACAACTGAGGCTATTGTTCTCTTTACGGATACAATTTTGGAAAATACACCGGACAAACTTAAGAACAATCTAGATCGAATCAAAATCGATACGATTTTAAATTTAGTATCTGTCTTAATCAGTAGAAAAGAAAAAAGTGCTAGCAAACAACTGCTAACACTTCTATTTGAAAAACATTTCCCTAACTATTTTGCATTTCAAAAATTATACTTACTAGAATTAAAGGCCATCTATCAAAGTATTTGGGAAGATCCAAAGCAAGGGAGATCTCTCCATGATAATGTTATCCATTCGGTTTCATTGTTACTTTCAAAAGCCGATGCACAAGAATGGGATGCCTATTTTCTAGAACTAACTGAACAGTAAAAATATCGTCATCCAATCGAAACTATTTTATCTGTTTTGCTCTTTTCTTTTATTTCTTCAGATGAAAAAACCAGCCCACTAATTTTTTGAAGACCTGAATCAAGACGAGAGCAAGAACTGCCATGATGGCGCAGATAAGCAGCGTTTGAAGCCTCAAGGGGCTCATGTTAAAGAATTTTCCTAGGATACTACTTGATACCATAAAAGCCAGGATATTTCCTAGAAGAACCAGTCTCTTGTAGTGATTGAGAGGCTGAGATTCTTGATAGATGATGGCAAAACCGACGAAGGCCATCAAGCAGATGGCTGCACTCGAGAGCTCTTCCGATTTCATACCAAATGCTGAAGAGAATAAAACCAGACTAAAGATCAGTATAAAATCCGTCAAGGCTGCAGGCAAGGCATGTTTAAAGACCGTTTCGATAAAGCGTCCCTTGATGCGCTCACTGTTAGGCTCAAGCGCCAAGAAGAATCCTGGAATCCCAATCGTAAAGCCACTGATCAAAGACATCTGCGAGGGCATGATGGGATAGGTAAAGGCTAAGAGCGTCACTGAGATGGCCAACAAAATGGAGAAGATATTCTTGATCAAAAAGAGACTAGCTGATCGCTGAATATTATTGACCACCCGACGACCTTCTGCCACGATAGACGGCATCTTCCCAAAGTCAGAATCCAGTAAGACCACTTGCGCCATCTTTTTGGTCGCATCATTTCCAGATTCCATCGCAATACTACAATCCGCTGTTTTTAAGGCCAGAATATCGTTGACCCCATCTCCGGTCATAGCGACTTTATGCCCCTTCGCCTGCAAGCCTTCTACAAGGCTTTTCTTTTGCTCTGGGGTCACCCGACCAAAGACCGTATACTGGCTCGCCGCTTGGTGCAAGTCTTCTTCCGTCCGTAAGGTTCTGGCATCAATCAGATATTCTGCTCCTTCAATGCCTGCTTTTTGTGCAATAGCTGAGACGGTAGCAGGGTTGTCCCCTGAAATGACCTTGATGGTCACTCCTTGTTGTTTGAAGTAGGCGAAGGTTTCTTTGGCATTTTTTCTCAAAGGATTGGAGAGAATGATCCAGGCCACCAAATCTACAGGAGCCTCTAACATCTCTCCCAGGTGTTTCCCCTTATATTTACCAAAGGCCAAGACCCGATTGCCTGCCTGCGTAGCAGGGGCGATCTCTTTTTCAAGCTCAGAGAAGCTTTCTCGTAAAACAAATTCCGGTGCGCCTAATACATAGATTCCCGATTCAAAGGCAATGGCCCCATACTTTTTCTTAGACGTAAAGGGCAGTATTTCAAGAGCCTTCCAAGGCTGGCTGACTGATGTCTTGTGGAATTTTCGGATCGCATCCATGGTATCATTTTGATCCATACTAGCTTCTACATACTGAGCTAGAGCTTCCAAGTCTTGAGCGTCTTTAACTGGACGAATCTCTGTCACTTCCATACCAGGCTCTGTAATGGTCCCTGTCTTATCGACACAAAGGACATCCACGCGCGATAAGGTCTCAATCCCCTTCATGCTATTGAGCAGGACCTTTTCCTTGGCCAATCTGACAGCACCAAGAGCCAGCGCCAAGGTCATCAAGAGATACAAGCCTTCTGGAATCATCCCGATCAAGGCTCCGACTGTTGAAGTCACACTGAGCTTGAGGCTATCACCTAGGCTGATATAGCTACGAAGAAAAAGGAGGGAACCTAGAGGAATGATCAGGAGACCAATGATCCCTACGATGCGGTTAACCGCATGAACCATATCAGACTCCTCATGGGACTTGACCTGCTTGGCTTCCAAGCTCAATTGGTTGATGTAGGAGTCATTCCCCACTTTTTCCAATCGTGCCAGTCCTTGACCAGCAATCACAAAGCTACCTGACATGAGCGCATCTTGCGCTCCTTTTTTGACCTCATCAGCTTCACCGGTCAATTGCGATTCATCGACTTTTAAGTCGCCCTCCAATAAGACCCCATCCGCATAGATTTGGTCTCCAGTTTGAAAACGAACCAGATCGCCCTCCACCAGCTGATCGATAGGGAGGGCAATTTCTTTGCCCTCGCGAAGAGCGATCGCCTCACTCATATGCAGAAATTGCATCTGACGCAAGATCCGTCTAGAGCGAACTTCTTGTACAATTCCTACCAAGGAGTTGACCACTACAATCGGGACAAACAAGAGATTGTTCCAAGACTTCACAGCTACAAGCAAGACTGCCAAAACCAGGAAAATCAGATTAAAGTAGGTAAAGACATTGTCTCGAATGATCTGTCCTAGGTTTTTTTCTGTCTTGATTGTGACCTTATTTTGCTTGCCCTCTTGGATCTTTTTTGCTACTTCTTCCTGACTGAGTCCTTCTAATTTATTCATTGCTTTCCTCACTCATGTATTTCCAAGGGCAGTCCTTCTGGATCGAAGAAAAATGCCATTTTCTTGCCATCAAAGTCATCGTAGCGAAGGCCTGTGTTTGCAATACCTAGCTGATCCAATCTAGCTAGATACGCCTCCACATCCTCCACTTTAAAGGCCAGATGACGAAGACCCGCATGCTCTGGCAAGGGGATCTTAGGTCGTTCTGGAGCCGTTGGTTTGATAAAAAGTTCTAAAGTCAATTGCCCCTGACGGAGATTGATCAAGATATCTCCGCGTTCAGGACGGTCATATTCACTGACAATCGCAAAGCCCAACTGGTCCACATAGAAATGCAACATGGCATCGCGATCCCGTCCAATGATGGCAATATGATGAATCATGTCTAACTTCATCTGGTCCTACTTTCTATTTTCTATAAAAAGAAAAGGGAGTGGGGCAAGTGCCCTCTTCCCCCTAGACTGATTGTTGCAGTACTTTCCGAGGTTTGGTTCCTTCAGCAGGACCGATGACACCGGCTGCTTCCAACTCTTCCATGAGGCGAGTCGCTCGGTTAAAGCCAACTGACAAGCGGCGCTGAATCATCGAAGCACTAGCTTTTTGAGTTTCAACCACGAGCGCCCTGGCCTCTTCAAAGAGAGGATCGCCTTCGTCAGAGCCACCCATGCCTCCATCAAAGTCCGATTCGGATACTTCGCCTGGATCAAAGGCATCATCATAATCGGCTTCTGCCTGCTCCTTGACAAAGTTGACAATCCGCTCCACATCATCATCTGAGATAAAGGAGCCTTGCAGACGAATCGGGTGGTTTTCATCAATCGGTTTAAAGAGCATGTCTCCGCGACCGAGCAATTTCTCTGCTCCATTTTCATCCAAGATGGTCCGTGAGTCGGTTCCGGATGATACCGCAAAAGCGACACGGGAAGGCACATTGGCCTTGATCAAACCTGAAATAACATCAACCGATGGCCGTTGGGTCGCAAGGATCATATGGATCCCTGCTGCACGCGCCTTTTGTCCAAGGCGAATAATGGCATCTTCCACTTCTTTACTTGCGACCATCATCAAGTCTGCCAACTCATCGACAATGACCACAATCAATGGAAGGGGCACTTGCTTCATCTCAGACTGGGCATTGTACTCCGCAACCTTGGCATTAAAGCCAGCAATGTTCCGAGCCCCCACTTTTGAGAAGAGCTCGTAGCGATTTTCCATCTCATCGACAACCTTCTGCAGGGCCCGACTAGCCTTGCGTGGATTGGTCACAACTGGAATCAAGAGATGAGGAATATCATTGTAGACAGAAAGCTCCACCATCTTTGGATCGACCATCATAAATTTGACTTCGTCCGGACGGGCCTTCATCAAGATACTCGAAATGATCCCATTGACCGCAACCGACTTACCAGATCCGGTCGAACCCGCTACCAAGAGGTGAGGCATTCGGGCCAAATCAAAGGTCCGAGCTGAACCATCTACAGCCTTCCCAAGTGGAATCTCAAGGAGTTTAGCTGGATCTGTTTTGGACTGCTCCCACAATTCACGGAAGGAAACGGTCGCAATCTCAGAGTTTGGCACTTCAATCCCGACCAGAGACTTCCCTGGAATCGGTGCTTCGATCCGCACATCCTTGGCTGCTAGGGCCAAGGCCAAATCATCTGCTAGGTTGGAAATGCGGTTGACCCGTACTCCGACAGCTGGCTTGACTTCATACTTGGTAACAGATGGACCAATTTCCGCCCGCTCCACTGTCGCCTTGATGTTAAAGCTAGCAAAGGTTTCTTCCAAAATGCGGATATTCTGGCGAACGATGTTTTTCTCTTTGGATTGGTTTTTGGGTTTATCAGGCGCAAAGAGATCAATCGTTGGGAGTTTGTACTGAAGGAGTTCCTTAGGTGTGAAGTCCACCTGAACTTCCTCCCCATCGTCTTCAAATTCTTGGGCTACCGGAAGCTCTTCGGATGCTTCAGGCTCTTCCGACCATTCTTCATCTGGCAGGTAGATTTCTGGTGTTGCTGGTGCAACAATCTCAGCTTCTGGGAAGGACTCTGTAAACGGCTCTTCCGCTAACACCTCTCCCGTTTCAGGATCTACAGGATGGCCCTCCATTGACAAAGGACTTGGAAGGTCTGCCCTTGCTTCTTTTTGCTCTCTTTCAGCAGCCGCAGCTTCCTCAGCAGCTCTCGCTTCTTTTTCAAGAAATTTCTGCTCACGAGCCTCTTTTCGTTTGTCCATAGAAGCGTGGATGGCTTCGGACCCCTTTTCAAACAAATCATAGATGGAGTAAGGGCTCATCAAGAGGATCCCCAAACCGATAAAGAGAAGGCCAATAAAATAAGAGCCAATATTTGAAAAGAGGAAGGAAGTCGGAGCATAGAGAAGGGCACCGATCATACCCCCACCAGCAAAGCTCTCCACCCTCAAGTGAAGCAAGTCTGCCATGATTCTTGAAAAGGTCACCTTGACCCCATTATTGTCTAATTGAAGGGAAGATACAAAGAAGGCCTGAAACATCAAGAGAAGCCCTACAAAAAAGCTGAGAAAGCCTGAGATAATTCCCTCGTGTTTGTCCAGCCATTTAAAAGCGTAGAGGTAGAAAAAGGTCGCTAAAATAGCCAAATAAGCTAAACTCCCAACAAATAGTCGGATCAAATTGTAGGCTAAGACCCCTACTGCCCCCAATTTCAAGGCCGCAAAGATTAAGACCAGACTGATGAGAATGGTCGTAATCATACGATGAATCGCTTTTTTTCTTTCTAATTCTGCTTTGGACAGTCGTCTCGTCGACCGTGTTTTTTTTGATTGATTATTGTTTGCCATAACCTTTATTATACCACATTTTCAAGCTAGTTCTCTAGTAAAATCATTTCCGAAAATTTAGAGCAGAAAGCAGAAAAACAGCACCGAGTGGGCACTGTTCTTTAGAGCTGTTTAGAACGATGTTCAATGACGCTCAAATTCCAAAATGGTTCTTACTCAGATTTTTTATCCTCCGGTGTGATGGTATCTAGAACTTGGTCTAGTTTTTGCTCTCTTTCTAATTCGATATCCATTTGAATGATATCAATTTGATCTTGTAAATTTGTCTGTTGGACTTGTGGTTTGTATGACGAGACAAATCCTACTCCAATCACCAAGAGACTCGCTCCAAGAACACAAAGCCTTTTGGCATTCCAATCCATTGGCAAGGGAATTTTCGCTCGGAAACCTGATTTCTTGATCCAATCCGGATGGTCTCGCATCACGCGATTTGCTGCCATCAGAGGCTTCATGTAGCCAAAGAGCGCAATGACCGTTGTCAAACCAATACCTCGAAAACGATTCTAATTGGACGGAGAAACATGGTTCACTTCCATCAAGACCATTCCCGTAATCACTAAAATAATGACCAGTAAGAAGCCCAAAGATCTCCAAAGACCTTCTCTACGATAGCATTTCAATTCATCAAACGACATCTCATTAAAATTCTTACTCATTTTTTAATAACTCCTTGTGTTTCTTCAAGTACTTCTTCCCATACCAGTCTTCCAGCGATTTTCCTTCGAACTCGCGATATTCCTCTGAATATTTATTTCGATAATAACCATACAGTGAATAGGGTAACATCATCACTACTTCCATACTCAAAACAATAATATTTGCAAAAAATACCATTCCTATAAATGAGATGGTTCCTAAAAAATCACCTTTTACTTCTCCAATTTTGGGGAAAAGAAATTTCAGAACCATCCAACCTGCTACAATTATTCCACCTAGTCCAGTAATGACTTCTATAAACTTTTTCTGTCTAGCAGTTACACTAGGATCCTGCACTCCATAAAGACGAATTTTTAGCGATTTCATTCTAAATTGGACAATCATAAACAATATGATTCCGGTAAGAACATAGAATAAAACCAAACCCAAAATCGTAAGGTATCTACCTATGACGGTGATAAAAAACAAATTCAGAGCAAGCACCATCCAAATCAGATACAGATTCAAATTCAAGATACTAGTATAAGGAATCTTTGCATCATATTTTCTACGCAGATTTTTTCTACAAACAAGAAACCATAAAAACCAACACAAGAAAAACAGCCAGAGTGGATAGAAATTGATCCCCCAGGTTTCAACTGGTGCATCTGGATCAGGGTGATGAGTTTGCGACTCCATTAATGCAGAAAATCCAAACATGAACAGTATCCCCATAAATGAAAATAGTTTCCTCGCAATACTAAATAGCTTTGTGTAGATTTTCCGACTATTGGTGTCCCTGACCATATAATCGATAAAGCCATCGTGACGCAAACGACGGCTCTCATAAAAATTGGCCTTAAAGATTGATTTCTTCATTCTTATCTTCCAATAACTCCTTGTGTTTTCTCAGGTTCTTTCATTTAATCTCTATTTCGATTGTAGAATTTACAGATGACTGTCTTCATCCTTCAAGTATTGTTGAGCCTTTCGAACGATATAGAGCGACTCATCTTCTGAGACTAACTTGTGAAAGAGATCATTTGCTCTATGCTTATCTCCTTTAAGAATGGCATTCAAGGCTTGGTAGTAGATGATTTCCAACTGCTGGTACTTGAAGTCATTGCTTAAGTCTTCGAAATAATCATTGCTTTGATGCGCAATGGTTAAATCATAAAGAGCGAGACAGACCTCTTTTGTTTTCTCAGCCAGTGTAGGGTCTGTAATGGTCAATTCATTTAACTGAGCCTCTAGCTCTTCTCTAGTCAAATCAGGATCTGTCAGGACAGTCGATCGCATGAGGTAACTCTCAAAAAAGTTCTTATATTTCTGCGGTAGTTCCTTCTGACTAAGTGCCTCCCTAGCTTCCTTTATGACAGCATCGAAATCTCCCATCATAAAAGAATAGGCGACCGATGTTAGCTTCATATCTATCTGCAAAATGGGCTTTTTCACATTCTTGTTCAACTGAAGGTATTGCTGCCAAAAATCTAAATCTAAGTCTACATGGAGCAAGGTGCTGCACTTGTTGGTGTAGCTCTTCTTAAGCAATTGGATGAATAAAAACAAGCCTGCAAGGACCAATAAGAGACCAGCAGTCTGAAGAAGGGTATCTCTGACCAATAATCCTATGCAAAAAATCAGAAGCATTGCCAACAAGCCAACAGATCTAATATAGAGTCTATAGTTTTTGCGTAGTACTTTATAATCCAATTTGTGTCCTCCTATTCATGATACGATTTTTGAGGGAATTCGTTCATTTTCCAACAAAACAACTTATCTCCCATCATACCTGATTTGATCCCTATATGCAACTTCCTTTTTAATTAGTGATTTATCAACCCTTGTCAATCTTGAAATAACTCTAGTGAATTGAGATTTCCGTCTAAATTTGAAACTATCGCAAAATTAAGGTACAATAGAGAAAGACAACTATGTTGGAAAGGAAGAATATGAAAAAATTAATCGCCCTACTATTATTTTCCGGCTTGGCTTTGACAGCTTGTTCGTCCAATAAGACAGACGCTAGTTCTTCAAGCTCAAGCAAAGAAAAGACCGAGCAGACATCAACTTCTAGCTCTAGTGAAAAAGATCAAAAGAAATTAGAACAACTGCGCAAAGATTTTAACGATGCCATGACAAACGAAAATGCGGTCTTCCCACAACTCTCAACTGACGTGGCTAAAGACGAAGCAGAGGTTAAAATCACGACAACTGAAGGGGATATTACTGTGAAGCTCTTCCCTAAATATGCCCCACTTGCAGTTGAGAACTTCTTGACCCATGCAAAAGAAGGTTACTACAATGGCTTACTTTTCCACCGTGTCATCAACAACTTTATGATCCAAACGGGTGACCCTAAAGGAGACGGTACGGGTGGCGAATCCATCTGGAAGGGCAAAGACAAATCTAAAGATTCAGGTACTGGTTTTGAGAATGAGTATTCTCCATACCTTTACAATCTTCGTGGAGCCCTTGCCATGGCCAATTCTGGTCCAAATACCAACGGTAGTCAATTCTATATCAACCAAAATAAGGAAGATATTTCTAGCAAGCTCCCGACTGACCGCTTCCCAGCTAAGATCATCGATGCTTATAAAAATGGTGGAAATCCAACCCTTGATGGTGGCAACTACACTGTCTTTGGCCAAGTGATCGATGGCATGGATGTCGTCGATAAAATCGCCTCAGCCGAAACTGATGATAAGGACAAACCAAAAACAGATATCAAAATTGAAAAAATTGAAATCTTAAAAGACTATGATTTCAAGAAATAACAAAGAGAGTGGGACAGAAATCGGTCATTCGTTAGAATTCGATTTCGTCGTCCCACCTCCGCACAGTTGAGTAGGGCTGTAAAAGCTGACGAAATCAGCGTAGTAGAGCCCACTCAACCACTGCGTCTTGCTCGACAATCCAAAAATAATTGAGAGGCTAGGACTTTTGTCCCAGCCTCTTTTGTATTTAAGTCAATTCATTAAAGTCCCAGATTTGGTCCATCCAGCCTTCATAGAAGTCTGGCTCGTGGCAAACCATCAGGATAGATCCCTTATACTCTTTCAGGGCCCGTTTCAATTCATCTTTAGCATCCACATCCAAGTGGTTGGTCGGCTCATCCAAGACCAAGACATTGTTTTCACGGTTCATGAGGAGACAGAAACGTACCTTGGCTTGCTCTCCACCGGATAAGACCTGAATTTGGCTCTCGATATGCTTGGTGGTCAACCCACAGCGGGCAAGGGCCGCACGAACCTCTGCTTGGTTGAGAGCTGGAAAGGCATTCCAGACTGCTTCAAGCGGTGTCTGACGATTGCCTCCTGCGACCTCTTGCTCGAAATAGCCAAGTTCTAGGTAATCTCCACGTTCTACTTCACCAGCAATGGGTGGAATAATTCCCAGTAAACTCTTCAAGAGAGTGGTTTTCCCGATCCCGTTGGCTCCGATGATGGCTACCTTTTGATTGCGCTCAAACGTTAGGTTCAAAGGCTTGGTCAAAGGACGGTCATACCCAATCTGGAGCTCCTTTGCCTGGAAGATAAAGCGTCCTGGAGTCCGGGCATTTTTGAATTCAAAGGAGGGTTTTGGTTTCTCACTTTGCAGTTCAATGAGTTCCATCTTGTCCAGCTTCTTCTGACGAGACATAGCCATATTCCGAGTAGCCACACGCGCCTTATTACGGGCTACGAAATCTTTCAAATCAGCAATCTCTTTTTGCTGACGCTCATAAGCCGCTTCCAATTGCGATTTTTTCATTTCATAGACCTCAAGGAATTGGTAATAGTCTCCTGAATAGCGGGTTAACTGCTGATTTTCCACATGGTAGACGATATTGATCACATCGTTCAAGAATGGAATATCGTGGGAAATGAGGACAAAGGCATTTTCATAATTTTGCAAATAGCGCTTGAGCCAATCAATGTGCTCTGCATCCAAGTAATTAGTCGGCTCGTCTAGTAGCAAGATATCAGGTTTTTCTAGTAAGAGTTTGGCCAAGAGGACCTTGGTCCGTTGCCCACCTGAAAGAGAGGTCACATCCGTCTCCATCCCAAAATCCATGACCCCAAGAGCACGCGCCACTTCATCGATCTTGGCATCCAAGGTATAGAAATCACGACTTTCTAGACGTTCTTGGAGTTCCCCAACCTCTTCCATCAAAGCATCGACATCAGCTCCCTCTTCTGCCATGGCCATATATAGGTCATTGATCCGAGCTTCAGCTGTGAACAACTCATCAAAAGCGGTCCGTAAAACATCGCGCACCGTTTGCCCTTCTTTCAGGACAGCGTGTTGGTCCAGGTAACCAGCGGTCACATACTTAGACCACTCGACCTTTCCTTCATCAGGCAACATCTTGCCTGTCACGATGCTCATGAAGGTCGATTTTCCTTCACCATTGGCCCCGACCAGACCGATATGCTCTCCCTTTAACAAACGGAAGGACACATCCTCAAAAATCGCACGATCCCCAAAACCGTGACTCAAATTTTTCACTTCTAAAATACTCATGCTTAACTCTCTTTCGTAGATTTCACTCGTATGATTATATCATCTTCAACTCAAAATGAAAAGGGAGTCCAACTCCCTTTTCTTTTACAAATCTAAGTCTGCGTACGGTTTCCGGTAACCTACTTGAACCACTTTTCCGTCTTTAACAAGTAGGGGGCGCTTGATCAGCATCCCGTCACTAGCCAAAAGATCCGCTGCATCTTTCATCGTCAATTGGGCCACCTTATCTTTCAAGCCGAGTTCCCGGTATTTTATCCCGCTAGTATTAAAGAAAGACTTGATTGGTAGGCCAGATGCTTTGATCCAGTCTTGCAATTCTTTGCTAGTCGGTGTTTCTGTGACAATATTTTGGCTTTGAAACTCACATTGGAGACCGTCCAATTCTGATTTGGCCTTTCGACAAGTCGAACATTTTGGGTATTCAATAAAGGTATACATCGATTTTATTTCTCCTTCCAGGTAATTCCTTCGTGTTGTAAGAGCCAGCGCTTACGATCAAGTCCAGACGCATAGCCCGTCAGTTGGTCATCTTTTCCCATTACACGGTGACAGGGAACAATGATCGTCAAGGGATTGCGCCCAACAGCTTGTCCCACAGCCTGAGCCGAGCCACAAGATAGATCCTGGGCAAGCTGGCCATAGGTCTTGGTCTCACCATATGGGATCTCTCGCAATAACTGCCATACCCGCTCTTGAAAGGCTGTCCCTTGCGGTGCTAGTGGAAAGCTGATGGCAATCGGATCCCCTGCAAAATAATGGTCCAACCACTCTTTCACCAGTTTATGATAGGGATGAAACCGCTCCAGCGCCCCAAAAGGATCAGGCGCAGCCTCTTTCGGATCATAAAAATCAAGTTCTACAAGACCTTCCTCGCTGACAATCATCAAAAGAAGTCCCATAGGGCTTTCATAGAACTGTTTAAGATAAAGAGTCATTGGAGGCTGCTTCTGCTCTTTGGTCCCAGCGGTCCTCTTCTGAGACCACTTGGAATAAACTGGTTTCTGCTTTTCGTTTGATCTTTTGATAAGCCAGACGTACGCCATCAATTGGGACCTTTCCACAATAATGGTAGCCTAATTTTTCAAGCAAATGTTGCATGACCAGATTATCTGGGTGGGTATCGCAACGGAAATCAGGCCCTTTTTCACCTTCAATCAAGCCTTGAAGGAAGGTCTGAGCTACCCCTTTCCCAGCAGCTTCTTTGGCGACAGCGACACGGTGAAACGTGATATACATATAGTTGTCATGCTCCCACTTGCCATCGTAAATCTCATTATAAGCCGCTTCATTTCCCTTGTAGACTGCCGCATAGGCGACGACTTCTTGATCTTCAACGGCTACATAGCCACGACTTTCTAAAATATCCTCAAAAATAATGTCTTCATTTGGATATCCATCTTGCCACTGGTCAACCTTTCTTTGCTCTAGGCTTTCTTTGGCATCTTGGATAATTTCCATAATTCGCTGGATCTCATTGGGATAAGCCATTCTAATTTCCATCCTGTACCTGTCCTTTCTTATTCTTGGTGGTACTGAGCATAGAGCTCACTCTTTTGTAGGCCATATTGTTTGGCGACCTGTTTGATTGCTTGATTCTTCTTCATCCCCTCTTGGACCAAGCTATCGATCTCTTGGATCAAGTCAACCTCTTCTAGGTCTAACTCTTCTTCTTTGGCTCCTTCGACGATCAAGAGGCACTCCCCTTTGAGGGGATTTTCTTCAAGAAATGCGACTAACTCTGAAATGCTGCCGCGAGTATATTCTTCGTAGATCTTGGTCAATTCACGAACGAGGACAACCGGACGATCCCCATAGACAGCCAACATATTCTCTAAGGTTGCCTTCACCCGATGGGGCGACTCATAAAAGATCTGTGTCTCCGGATAGGCCACTTTTTCTTGGAAAAAGGCCTTTTGTTGCCCCTCTTTGCGAGGCAGAAATCCATAAAAAATATGAGGTTGAGGGGCTAGGCCACTGGCAATCAAACCAGTAATCCCTGCACTTGGACCAGGAACAGCTACGACAGGAATCTCGCGTTCAATCGCTGCCTTGACCAAATCATGACCAGGGTCAGAGATACTAGGGAGTCCTGCATCTGAAACTTGTGCTAAGTCCTTACCAGATTCTAGATGAGCGATCAGATCTGGAATTTTCTCCTGGGCATTATGCTCATGAAAGCTAGTCTGAGGGGTCCTAATCTCAAAATGCTTGAGCAAGAGGCCTGTATTTCTGGTATCCTCCGCTGCGATCAAATCCACATCCTTTAAGGTCTGGACCATGCGGTAACTCATATCTTCACGATTGCCGATCGGTGTTGGGACAAGATAAAGCACTCCCGTTTTCTTTTCCCCTTTAAAACTTCGTTGGATCTGCATGCTTACTCCCTAAATAACAACTCGTCACAAAACATACACTCTTCATCGTTCTCACGACGTTGGCCGTAGGAATAGGTGCAGATATGAAAACCATCATTGTAAATTCGTTGCAAATTTTCACGACCATGATGTTGAGATTTAGCCGATGAAGTCTTTTCAACTTCCCCCAAGCGCTCTCTCAATTTGTCATTTTCTAAGCGAAGAGCTGTATTTTCTTCGATCACTTCTTTTAAATTTTTCTTGATAGCTTCGACCTCAGCCAAGGTGACCAGTAAATTCTGTGAAAAGCCGTCTAAAGCATCAAATAATTCTTTTTTATTCATTCTGTCTCCTTAACTTTCTAAGCTCAAAACCATATATTCCAGAGCATTTTGAAACGGAACATTGGCCCTCCACATCTTGCGAGCAAGGCTTAATTTCTCTAACAATTGCTGGGCGCGACTCAAGCGCAACTGCTCTTCTAAAGCCAACTCCATCAATCGAAAAGCCTGGCTTTGTTTTTCCTTATCATCTGCCAAACTCACTAGGCGGGTCACTTCCAAATAAGCGCGATTGTGACTAGATTGGCAACGGTCTATGAACTGCTCGCAAACTTTTGCCAATTCAAAAAATGAGGCATTCTTTTTTTGTAGTTCTGCTTCCTCGAGGCTAAAACTAAAACGAGCCACCAACCTTGCTTGCGATTTGACTAAACCTTCTTTTTCCAGAAGCTCTGTCAGATAGACTTGATTTTTCGGAAAATGAACCTGCTGGGCCCGACTCTTGATAGTTGGGAGGATCAGATTTTCATCAGTGGTTAACAAAAAGAGATAGATCTCACTCTGAGGCTCTTCCATGACTTTCAGGAGAGAATTGGCCGCGTTGGTATGCATCTTGTCCGCATCTTGGACGATAAAGACCTGGCGACTTCCTTCAAATCCAGACTGTGAAAAATCCTGCACAAGGGCGCGAATACGCTCTGTCTTAATGACTTGATTGACTGGACGCACGATCTTGACATCTGAGAATTCCTCGTCCGCAATCAAGCGACAGGACCGGCATTTGCCACAAGGCCAGACTCCTTGCAAATCTTCGCAAAACTGGCTTTGAGCCAAAAAGAGAGCCATCTCAAAACTAGCAAAAGAGCCTGTAAAGAGATAGGCATGGCTAAGATGTCCATTCTCTAAGATATGGGTGAAGCGATCAACCAATTCTGGCTGGAGCTGTTTCATCTCTTCTAGCTTCATTTTAGAGTCCCCAAGCGTTTTTCTAGAATCGTCAGGACATCTGCCAAGACGGCCTCAAAAGATTGACTGGCATCAATCTTCACAATACGCTCTGGCTCTTTTTCAGCTAAGGCTAGATAGCCCTTTCTTACCTTATAATGAAGCTCTAGTCCTTCCAGATCTAAACGATTGACTTCCCGCTCGTGATTGCGAGCAATCCGAGCTAAGCCTTCTTCCACATCCAAATCAAAGTAGAGGGTCAGATCAGGTTTGAGTCCATCGGTCGCAAATTGATTGAGCCACTCGATGTCCTCCACACTCAGACCACGTCCATAGCCTTGATAAGCCACCGAACTGTCAATAAAGCGATCCATCAAAACGACCTTCCCAGCAGCAAGCGCCGGCAAAACTCGTTCCACCAAATGCTGGCGTCGACTGGCAATATAGAGCAATAACTCCGTCTTAGCGTCCATACTAGTATGGTCTGGATCCAAAATCACCTGACGGATCTGCTCAGCAATGTCGACCCCACCTGGCTCACGAGTAGTGATATAAGGAATTCCTTTTTCTTCCAATAGAGGCAAGATGGCTTCGAGGATCGATGATTTTCCCGCTCCTTCTGGACCTTCGAATGAAATTAATGTACCGTTTACCATAATGACCTCTTTCTGACTTTCTTCTTTTTATTTTACCAAAAATAAGGGTAAAAATCTTGCATTTAAGGATAGAAAATGTTTCAAATGCATTTTCATTTTTTCACATTTTTGATACAATATTCTTATAAAGTTTTAGGAGATTAACTGTCATGTTTAAACTCAAAAATATTCTGGCAATCATTCTTGGTGCCGGCATTTTTTCATTTGGGATCTATTTTTTGGTCATTCCCTTTCACTTTTATGAAGGTGGGGTTACTGGGATCACCTTGATCACCTATTATCTCTTTAAGGTCCCCGTATCCTTGATGAACTTACTAATCAATATTCCTTTGTTTGTTCTCGCTTGGAAATTACTAGGTAAGAAATCTCTTTATTTGAGCCTCATTGGTACGTTTTCAGTGTCTGCTTGGATGGCTATTTTTGAGGCATTCCCCATCAGCCACCACTACCATCGTTTCATCTTTCAAGCCTTCAAAGGAGATATTCTCCTTGCCTGTATCGCTTCAGGGGTTATGCTTGGTCTTGGTCTTGGTATTATCTTTAATGCTGGAGGAACTACGGGGGGAACCGATATCCTCGCTCGCATCTTTAATAAATACACTTCCTTCACAATGGGAAAGCTGATGTTAATCGTAGATGCGCTTGTCCTTCTTACAGTTGTCATTGTTTTTAAGGATGTTCGAACAGCCATGTACACACTCTTCTTTATTTTGATTGACACCATGGTCATTGACCTGATTGGAGAGGGTGGTTTTGCTGGCAAAGGCTTCCTTATTGTGACTGCCAAACCCGAGGAGATTGCCCAAAAAGTCACCAAAGATCTGGATCGTGGAGTCACTTTTATTCGAGGAATGGGCTACTATAGCCGTAAGGATTTAAATATTATCTACTGCGTGGTTTCTCGGAATGAAATGAAGCAAATGAAAGATATCATCAATAAAATCGATCCATTTGCCTTCATCACAATTACGGAAGCCCACGAAATTCTTGGTGAAGGCTTCACCTTAGACGAACAGAAACAACCCATCGTTCGTTAATCAAAAAATCATAACCACCCGTCAAACGGGTGGTTTGTACCAGGGCTATAAGCCCAAATCACCAGCCAGCGCCTAAAGACGCTGGCTTTCACGTTGTTCAAGCCTTATTGCTCTTGACTCGTCACTTGCCTCTTAAAGATGCTTGAGCATTACTTACCTCTATCCCTAAAGGGATCCTCATATTCTTTTACACTTAATTTATCTAGTGCTATATCATGATTTTCCTGTTCCTGAATGTATTTCTTTATTGTGGCTTCATTAAGTCCAACTGTACTCACATAATATCCCTCTGCCCAAAAATGTCGATTCCCAAACTTATATTTAAGATTGGCGTGTTTATCAAACATCATGAGAGCACTCTTACCTTTTAAATATCCCATAAAACTTGCAACGCTAATTCTAGGTGGGATGCTTACCAACATATGAACATGATCTGGCATTAAATGACCTTCGATAATCTCAACACCTTTATAACTACATAATCGATGGAATATTTCTCCCAAACTACTTCGATATTGATTATAGATCACTTTTCGTCTATACTTAGGGGTGAACACAATGTGATATTTACACATCCATTTTGTGTGTGATAAACTATGTGCTTTTTGAGCCATATTTTTCTCCTTTCGCTTTACAATTGGCTTGAACACCTTTATTGTATCGCGTTTGGAGTTTTTTGGTATAACCTTCGATGCGCACCCGCATAGCGGGTGGTTTTTTTGTCTCGCACCTAACGGAGCGAGACGGACTAAAAGTCACATAATAATTGAGAGGCTAGGACTTTTGTCCCAGCCTCTTGTTTTATTCTATTAGATAACTTTTGCGGTTGTTCGAGTGATTTCATCTACTTTCAAACCATTGGCTTCAAATTTAGTCCGAATGGCATCAAGGTCTGTCACGCCATCAATCTGAACTTCGATTACTACTTGATCATCCTTAGTTGGGATATTGACTGTATTGGCAATGTTATAGCCTTCTTCCACAATCAAGTGAACGATTTGTTCCAAGACACCAACCTTGTCTTCTGTAAGGAAACGGACCCGAACTCCTTCTTCTCCATAACCGGAAACTTCAAGGAAGGCACGGAAAATATCACGGTCTGTAATCACTCCGGACACTTGATCATTGTCCACAACTGGAAGGATTCCCACCTTATTCTTGTACATGAGGTAGGCTGCATCTTCTAAGCTGGCAAACTTAGATACGGTAATGACTTCTCGAAGCATAACATCTCTGACCTTGGTCTTGTTCAAGAGATAGTTCATTTCATAGATCGACAAGCTGGTTGCTTTAGAAGGACTGGCTTCTGCAATCGTACCTTCTGTCACCAAGCCAACCAATTGATCATTTTCAATGACTGGCAAACGGTGCAATCCTTGTTCGCGCATGATATCTGCCGCATGGGCAATTGTGGTATCTGGACTAATATAGACGACTTTCCGCGTCATAAAATCTTTAACAGCCATAACAAGTTCTCCTATGCTTTTGTTAGTTTTATTATACTTGATTTTAAGTTTGATTTCAAACGCTTTCAGCAGTTTTCTCTTGTTTTCAAAATTTAGAAAAATCAAACACACGTATCTTTTTATGCAACATTTAAATCTTGCAAACTAATCTTAGTCACTGGTAATCGATTTATTAGAAAATAAGGAAAGTACAAATACCACAATGGATAATAATAAGAATACACCCCAAGCAAACTGAGAACTCCACATATATATACTTGTAAACAAAATAGTTGCTAATGGCATTGATAATACTGATATAACCTTAAAAAAACTACTAGTTTGTGCGAGAATATCCGGTGGAAGTTTTGCCATTAACAGACTATTTAATTTGGGATTCACCTTACTACTAAGATACATCATGAATGCCAACACACTAAAGGAAATAATTTCCAAACCATTTTTCCAACCACATATTCCTATTACTATTAATAATCCACTATCTATTTGAAGTATTTTAATAAGTGAAAGCCTAGAAAAATAATCATTAGGGGTCATTCCACCAATTAGTGCTGAAACAAATAAAATTGTTTGAAGTAAAAACACTGACTGAGCAAAAGATAAACCAAAGGGAGTTATTTCTGTAAATTTCAAATTGTACATTATTAAAATAGCACCGCCTAGCGAATTTAATCCTAAAATTGAAAAAATCATCAGACCAAAACGTATTTTCTCTTGAGTTTTAAATATACTTTTACTATTTTTGTAAAGGTTCTTAATTTGTGAGATAAACCCATTTTCTGGTGAATAATTAACTTCTGGATGTGTCAATTGTCTTTGAATTTTTAGCAATACCATTGATGATAATAAGAAACTTATAGCATTTATAGTAGCTAAAAAGAAGAAATTATTATGAGAAATCGTTAGTAACCAAACTCCCAAAGTTTGACCAGAAATCAAAGTTATTTGACTAATTACTTGATCAAAAGAGTACGCTTCCATCAGTTCTTCTTCGGGAATGTGGGACTGAAACATAGGTAATACTAGGCCTCTTCTGTACTCTGCAATACAATCTGATAGGATGTTAATGAAACATACAATTGAGAAAACTAGCCATGAATTTTCTTTCGATAAGAACGCAACCATAATAAATAATACTGCTTGTATATATCCTAATAATAGCAGCCACAATTTCTTATTCTTTGTTTTGTCAGCCTGCATTGCAATAAAAAGAGCAAAAATCGTTGGAATATATTGTATAAAACTCGCTACACCAACCGCCAATTTACTATTCGCCATACTTGCTGCAAAAACCACAAAAACAAGATTATAAATAGTTGATCCTAAATCATCGAAGAAACTAGACAACACCAGATTCCTAAAAAAAATATTTCTAAAAAAAACTTTCATCTGCTATACCTTCCTAGTAGATACTTAATAGACATGACTTAAAATCTAATAAAAATATTTATTATTAGAATTATTTTATTCTTCTATATGAATTAACAAAAAATAGAAGATTTTAATTGTTATATCTAAATATAGTTTACTACTAAATTTTAAATATTTAACAGAGTTTCAAATATGAAATATTCTATCTCCCACCTCTAATCTTTTACCTAATTTAAATGTATCCCAAACTGGTCCAATTTTATCTCTAAAATATTAATCAATTGACTATCACCAACAACTCGAAGAGACTCTATAAATTGTTTAATTTCCTTTTTAGAATTTTTTGACTTTAAATAACCATTTACTAATTTTAAAAATTTTAACAACATGATTTCTAGCATATCATATGGGAAAAGAAGTTTTTCTAGCTCGAGTATAAACAATGGAACTTGAGTATCAATTTTTCTTAAAATTAATTCGCCAATTAAATTTATGTACGTTAATTTTAAAGAACTTAAATTGTGTTTAAGAAAATTATAATCTTTAGTCCTTTCCGCAAGCTGATCTCCAAAAAATAATAGATCTTCATCTGAAATTAAAGTCATTGTATTTCCAAATACATATAATTCAAACCATGTCCAAGATTCAATCGAAAATAGATAATCTACCAATACTTTTCTATCTTCTATATTTATTTCATATTTTTGATCTAATGAATGTATCGCATTTTCAATAATGAATGACTGAATTCTTTGATAACGATCCGTCTCTTCACTCCGTAATACTTCGGTTAACAGATACTCTAATCCTTTAATATCCTGTTTCAAAAATAAACTGGATATCTTCTTACCTAAAATAATATCTTTAGGTAATTCATAATTATTTAATTTATGGCCAAACTCTTCAAAAGTCATGTGGATTGATTCTATCGCTATTAATAATTTATCAGCACTTAACATCGTTTGACCATTTTCAAATTTAGACAATTGTGCTATGCTTAATCCTTTTCTAGCAACATCCTTTTGTTTTAAGCCTCTGGCAATTCTTAGTTCCTTATATAATTCACCCAATTGAATTTTTCGATCTATATGCATAACTTATAATCCATTTCAGTCATTAGTAATTACGTTTATTTTACCAAATTAATAAAGGAAATTAAATATTTTAAATTATTTTACTAAAAAAAATCTCAGCCAGTAAAAATGAAAAAAGAAAGGCCTTCAGGACCTTTCTTTTTAACATTCTAGTGAACTTTAGAAATCTTATCCACCAAGGTAAGCCTTGCGGACATCTTCTGAGGCTAAGAGTTCTTTTCCTGTTCCGGATAGAACCACTTTCCCTGTTTCCAAAACATAACCGCGGTCTGCGATGGCAAGGGCCTTGTTGGCATTTTGTTCAATCAAGAGAACGGTTGTTCCTTGTTTTTGAATATCTTGGATGATATCGAAGATTTCTTGGATAAAGATTGGGGCCAATCCCATAGAAGGTTCATCCAAAAGCAAGAGTTTTGGCGTCGACATGAGGGCACGACCCATTGCGAGCATTTGTTGTTCCCCACCAGATAGGGTCGCTGCATCTTGGTTCTTCCGCTCTTCCAAACGTGGGAAGCGTGAAAAGACTTTCTTTAAGTTGGCTTGATTTTCTTCACGGTCTTTCTTCAAGAAAGCTCCCATTTCCAAGTTTTCCATAACAGTCAAACCAGGAAAAACGTGGCGTCCTTCTGGAACTTGAGAAAGTCCTGCTGCTACAATCTTTTGAGCCGGAACCTTTTGAATCTCCTGACCCAAGAACTCGATCTTCCCAGCACTTGGACGAACTAAGCCTGAAATGGTACGAAGAATGGATGTTTTCCCAGCACCATTGGCACCGATAAGAGATACAACTTCTCCTTCATTGACTTTAAAGCTGACGTCTCGGACAGCCTGAATCATGCCATAGTGGACAGAGAGGTTTTCAACTTTTAACATAGACATTAGGCTTCACCTCCAAGATAAGCTTCGATCACGCGTTTGTTGCTCTTGATTTCATCCGGCGTACCTTGGGCAATCAAGCGACCGTATTCCAATACATAAATCCGTTCCGTTACTTCCATGACCAAGCTCATATCGTGTTCGATTAGCATGATCGTGATATTGAATTCTTTTTGAATCCGACGGATCAATTGGGTCAATTCTGCTGTTTCTTGAGGGTTCATCCCTGCAGCAGGTTCATCCAAGAAGAGGATCTTTGGCTCTGTGGCAAGGGCACGAACGATCTCCAAGTGACGTTGTTGTCCATAGGCCAAGTTTTTAGCCAAGGTATCTGCTTCTTTTTCCAACCCAAAAATTGACAACAAATCAAGGGCTTTTGCCTTCAATGCTTCTTCATTTTTGTAGTAGCTTGGCAAACGGAAAAGACTAGCAAAAACATGTGGTTTGTGGTGGTTAGCAAAGGCAATCAAGACATTGTCCAACACACTCAAATCTTTAAAGAGACGAATATTTTGGAAGGTACGTCCAAAACCACTAGCCGCAATTTTATATGGAGCTTTCCCATTTAAGAGGTGACCATCCAAGGTGATGGTGCCTTCACTTGGCTCATAAACACCTGTCAAAAGGTTGAAGAGAGTTGTTTTACCGGCACCGTTAGGTCCGATCAAACCAACCAATTCCCCTTCATTGAGTTCCATGGTTACATCGCCAACAGCTGTCAAACCACCAAAGTTTTTCGTTAAATTTTTTACTTCAAGAAGTGCCATTAGTTAGCCTCCTTTTTTGAGAATAGTTTTTTCAAGCTGAATTCCCATGTTCCAAGAAGACCACCTGGACGGAAGATCATCACAAGAATCAAGGCAAGAGAGTAAATGATCATACGGACGCTTGAGAAGTCTTGAAGGACCATGTTCAAAATTCCCAAAACGATAGCGGCAACAACCGTTCCTGACATGGATCCCAATCCACCAAATACGACAATGATCAAGACGTTAATGGTGTTGGTAAAGGAATAATCTTTTGGCACAACTGAACCGATAAATCCGGCTTGAAGAGTCCCCGCAATCGCCGCAGTCATTGCACCAAATACAAAGGCAATCACTTTGACTTTCGTTGTATGAATCCCAACTGATTCTGCTGCGATTTCGTCTTCACGAACAGAAAGGGTAGAGCGACCAATCGGACTGCGTAAGAAGTTGATAGTAAAGACGGTTGTAATCACGACGAAAATGTAGACCAATTGCCAAGTTGTAAAGGCTGGCAAACCGAGAATCCCTGCGGCACCATTTGTCAAGGAACCACCATTGACGATCAAAATCCGGATAATTTCAGAAACACCCAGTGTTGCAATCGCTAAGTAGTCCCCTTTCAACCGAAGGGTTGGAACCCCAACGATCAGGGCAACAACACCAGAAATTAGAACACCCAAGAGCATTGCACCAAAGAAGGCTCCATAAGTTGGTGATTTGGATCCGATAATAGCCAAAGAGTAGGCACCAATCGCCATAAATCCGGCATGTCCCAGTGAGAATTGGCCTGAGAAACCTACGATAAGGTTCAAACCAACTGCAAGGATAATATTAATCCCGATCTGTTCCAAAATTTGAATATAGAAGAGATTGAGCACACCTGCTGCAACCAAGACTTGGATCAAGGCAAAACCTGCGACCAAAAGACCAAGCCAGACTATATTCACTTTTAAATTTTCTTTCATGGCTTACACCTTCTCTTTCACATTTTTACCAAGGATCCCTGCAGGACGAATGAGCAGGATCACAATCAAGATGGCATACACAATGGCATCACGGAAGTCTGAAAGACCAATCGCTGTGGCGAAGGTTTCCAAAAGTCCGATGACAAATCCACCAAGAGCGGCACCTGGAATGATCCCGATCCCTCCAAGAACGGCTGCGACAAAGGCTTTGATCCCTGGTGTCATCCCCATCAAAGGTTCGATCGAGTTATAATACAAACCGATTAAGACACCACCAGCACCTGCCAAGGCTGATCCCAAAGCAAAGGTAAAACTGATGGTCCGATTGACATTAATCCCCATCAATTGAGCGGCATCGCTATCCACAGACACGGCACGCATGGCTTTCCCCATCTTTGTCTTTTGGATAATAAATTGAAGAGCGACCATCAAGAAAACAGACACTCCCAAGATCATCAACTGAATATTCGAGATGGAAATAGGGCCTACATTATAACGAACCGTGTGAATGACTTGAGGGAAGGAACGAGTATTGGCTCCTACAAAGAAGACCATGGCGTATTCTAGAAAGAAGGAAACCCCGATCGCTGTGATCAAGGCAGCAATCCGAGTTGAGTGACGAAGCGGACGATAAGCCAAGTATTCAATCACAACCCCTAAAATCGCAGTTCCAACCATGGCTAGAAGCAAGGCTACAAAGAAGTTGACTTTCCATGAGTTTAATAAGAAGTAACCCATGAAGGCACCTACCATGTAGATATCACCGTGGGCAAAGTTGATCAATTTGATAATTCCATACACCATGGTATAACCTAGGGCCAAGAGCGCATAGACACTTCCCAAGATTAGACCGTTCACTAATTGCTGGAGCATATGAACCATCCTTTCTAACAATAAAGATCGAGGCCAGGAATCTTTATTCTCCTAGCCTCTTGTACAAACAACAAATGATAATTAAGGTTTTACAGACTCAACGGATTTAACTTTACCATCTTTCAAGCCAATCATCAGAGCTGATTTAACTGGGTTGTGGTCCTTGTCAATTGACATTGTACCAGTCACACCTTCCAAGTTTTTCAACTTAGCAAGGTTGTCTTTCAATTCGACAGAGTTCTTAGCACCTTTAGATGCTTCAGAAATCATGTAAACTGAGTCATAAGCCAAAGCTGCAAACATTGAAGGGTCTTCTTTGTATTTTGCTTTATAAGCTTCTACGAATTTCTTAGCTTTGTCAGTCATTTTTCCTTCAGTTGAGAAGCCAGCTACGTAGTAAACGTTTGAAGCTGCAGCAGGCGTTGCTTGTTCAACGAATTTTTCATCGCTAAATCCATCTCCACCGATGATTGGTTTATCAATTCCCATACCACGTGCTTGGTTTACGATCTTACCAGTTTCAGTGTAGTAACCTGGAAGAACAATGGCATCGAAGTCTTTATCTTTGATTTTTGTAAGGGCAGCTTGGAAATCCGTATCCTTAGATTGGAAGGTTTCTGTCGCTACGATTTCACCTTTGAAAGATTTCTTAAAGGCTTCTGCAATTCCTTTCGCATAGTCAGATGAATTGTCATAGTAAAGAACAACTTTCTTCGCTTTCAAGTTATCAGTTGTGTATTTAGCAATGATTTTTCCTTGGAAGCTATCAATAAAGGTAGCACGGAAGAGGTAATCTTGACCTTTTGTCAAATCATCTTGAGTTGCTGAAGGTGTTACCAAAGGAACACCTGCTTTACCAGCATTTGCAACCGCTGCTGCAGTGGCACCTGATGTTGCAGGTCCTACAAGAGCGTTCACTTTTGATTGCGTAACAAGGTTTGTAGTGATGGTTGCTGCTTCTGCAGTTTCAGATTTGTTATCTTTATCTGTGACAACGATCTTCTTACCGTCAGCTCCACCTTTAGCGTTGATTTCATCAACGGCCAATTGAGCACCTTTTTGTTCAGCGCTACCGTATGCTGCTACATCACCAGTTTTTTCAAAGTTAAAACCGACTTTCAATTCTTTGCCGATTTCGTTACCAGTTGTATTTGAACCGGAAGTAGAAACTTCTCCACATGCAGCAAGAAGAGCGACACTTGCTACTGTTAAAAATGAAAGAGCTAATTTTTTCTTCATTTGTTTTGATCTCCTTAAATGAATCTTAAAATAAATACATTAAGAATATACCGAATTATCTGACAATTGTCAATAAAAAAAGCACAATCTGTAAAATGATTGCGTTTTCTAAAACTCTGTGACCTGTTTTTGGACTTCCAAACGTTGCAAACTCCCCACAAAATCCGTATCCAAATCTTTGATATAACAGGGAAGGACATTTTTTACGAAGCGTTCTTTCTTCAACTCTTCCATGACTTGATCCGCCTTGTCACTATCGACATACAACTGAACATAGCGACATTTCTTTGAATGGTAAAGGACATCCCCAAGAGACTGTAGTTTTTTCCCATCTCGATTGTAGTACAATTTGACGATCAGTCCCGTTCTTTTTTGTTTCTCAAACATAGCCAAACCCTTTCTCGTTCTCCTACTAGTATATCAAATTTCCAGAAAAAGAACTACTCTTTAGAAGAGCAAAAAGGCCGGACCTTTCATCCAGCCTTGTCTATTCACTCAATTAACCCAAATTGTTATTAGTCATTACTTCATCAATAAAGCCATATTCAAGTGTTTCTTGGGCACTCATCCAATTGTCACGTTCCGCATCAGCATGCACTTTTTCAATTGGTTGACCTGAATTATCCGCGAGGATTTTTTCCAAGTTGTTCCGTGTTTTGAGCAAGTGTTCTGCTGCAATGGCCATGTCTGTTTGTTGAGTACCACCACCAGTACCACCCATTGGTTGGTGAATCATGTACTCTGCATTTGGCAACATGAAGCGTTTGCCTTTGGCACCGCTTGAAGCGATGATGGTTCCCATTGAAGCAGCCATTCCCATGACGATGGTTTGAACATCAGATTTAATAAAGTTCATTGTATCGACAATGGCGAGACCTGCAGAAACTGATCCACCTGGGGTATTGACATACATATAGATATCTTTGGTATTATCTTGGGCATCCAAGAAGAGCAACTGCGCAATGATTGAGTTGGCCATTTGATCCTCAACCGGCCCAGTTACCATGATAATCCGGTCTTTCAACAGACGGGAATAAATATCATAGGAACGTTCTCCACGGCTAGTTTGCTCAATAACTACTGGAATCATCTATTCTTCTCCTTTAGTATCCATTCATTCTCACTATGAGTGAGGTTCTTATTCTATGTGTTATTATAAACTAATGGTCAAAAAAGGTCAAATCTAAAGTATCTTTCTGATCCACAATGAATGGTTTTCTCTTTATTTTGTACCGAACAAGCGGTCCCCTGCATCCCCAAGACCTGGAACAATGTAGCCATGTTCATTCAAGTGGTCATCAAGGGCTGCTGAAAAGATATCAACATCTGGATGGGCTTCTTGAAGAGCTTTCACACCTTCTGGCGCTGCTACTAAGCAGACAAACTTGATATGGCTAGCGCCACGTTTTTTCAAGGAATCCACTGCCAAAATTGCAGATCCACCGGTTGCTAACATTGGGTCTACCACAAAGATTTGACGTTGGTCAATATCTTCTGGCAATTTCACCAAGTATTCAACTGGTTTCAACGTTTCTTCATCACGGTACATTCCGATATGGCCAACTTTTGCGGCTGGTACCAAGCTCAAGAGACCATCGACCATCCCAATCCCTGCACGAAGAATTGGAACAATAGCCAATTTCTTCCCTGCAATTTGTTTTTGAACGGTTTTAGTGATCGGTGTTTCAATTTCTACATCTTCAAGAGGCAATTCGCGCAACACTTCATAACCCATCAGCATCGCAATTTCATCTACCAATTCACGAAAAGCTTTGGTTGAGGTATCTGTGCGACGTAAAATAGACAATTTGTGTTGAATAAGGGGGTGTTTAATGACTTCTAATTTTCCCATGTTTGAGATCCTTCTTTCTAATTACTCTATTTCAAATCAGAGCAAGAAATGTGGCTAACCCTGACCCATTTCTTTATCACTCCATCTTTGAAAACAAGTTACCATCGGAAACCATCATTTCCAACTTTATAGTCGTCTTATTATACCAAATTTTGTTCCAAAAAGAGAGCCCTTACACTTAAAATTTTTAAGTTTGGACTCTCTTTTTCTATGGAGGACTTATAACCATTCCTTGTATTTCTTGATATAGAAGTGTTTAACGAGGGTGACACTTAGCATGTAAAGGGCAATAACGCCAAGCAATAAGACGAAATAAAGTCCATTTAATTGACTTAATTTTAATAACCTAGCCAAAGGGCTGTAGGGTAGGAAGGTCACAAAAGAGGCTCCGACTAAGGTGGTCACCACAACGGAGAAGGCCGGACGACTTTGAATAAATGGCAGTTTTGGTGATCGCAACATATGAATTACCATGGTTTGCGACCACATGGATTCGATAAACCATCCGGTTTGGAAAATCATGATAAAAGTTGCCGCATCGGCTGCTCCATGAACATACCCGTGCCCCAGAATCATAGGGACAACGATAAAGTAGAGGAGCATATAAGTGAGAATATCAAAGATAGATGAGATCGGACCGATCCATGCCATGAAGCGCATAATGGAATTGGCTTCCCAAATCCGAGGTTCTCTGAGAAATTCTTTATCAACATTGTCAAATGGAAGAGCAATACAGGAAATATCGTAGACAAGGTTAAGCACAATCAAATGAACAGGCGCCATCGGAAGGAAAGGCAAAAAGATGCTGGCAAAGAGTAGGGAGAAGATGTTCCCAAAATTAGAAGAGACGGTCATCTTGATGTACTTGGTCATATTGGCATAGACCTTGCGGCCTTCAACCAAGCCTTTTTCGAGGACCATCAGGTCTTTGTCCAAAAGGATCACATCTGCTGTTTCTTTGGCAATATCCACTGCTGTATCCACTGAGATCCCGACATCTGACACCTTCATGGATGGGGCATCATTGATCCCATCCCCCATATACCCCACTTTGTGGCCATTATTTTTCAAGCTCAGGATGATCCGCGCTTTTTGATCGGGCGAGAGTTTAGCAAAGACCGTTGTGGTTTCCACAACGTGCGCCAACTCTTGGTCTGTCATGGTGTCAATTTCACTTCCCAAAAGAATTCGCTCGACATCCAGTCCTACTTTTTCACAGACTGCTTGGGTGACCTTTTCATTGTCACCGGTTAAGATCTTGGTCGTCACTCCGTATTCAGCCAGTGCCTTAATAGCTGGGGCTGCAGAAGGTTTTGGTGGATCCAGAAAGGCCAGGTAACCCGTTAGGATCATATCTCGTTCATCTTCCACACTAAGGACCTGGTCTTCATTGAGTTCGGTTTTGTAGCTGACTCCCAGTACACGAAGACCTTGTTCATTTAATTGAGCCACTTCTGCGAGAACTTCTTGACGGATGGAATCGGTTAGGGATTGAATCTCTCCCTTATACTCAACATAAGTCGATACAGAAAGCATTTCTTCCAAGGCACCCTTGGTGACCATGCTGACAACCCCGTCTGCATCCTTAACGATGACACTCATACGACGACGCTCGAAGTCAAATGGCAATTCATCAATCTTTTGGAAGGTTTGATCTAGGTTGCGAACAATTTCATGCTTTTTGGCTTCTTTTTTTGTCCGCTTGATAATAGCCCGGTCCATCAGATTTTTTAACCCAGTTTGGAAATAAGAATTCAGGTAAGCCCGACGGAGGACTGATAAATCTAGATCTCCGTGGATATCCAGAGGATATTCCAAGACGATTTCATCTTGTGTCAAGGTCCCTGTCTTATCAGTGCACAAAATATCAATAGCCCCTAAGTCCTGAATGGCATTGAGTTTTTTGATGACGACTTTTTCCTTGGCCATGATGATAGAACCTTTGGCTAGACTCGCCGTAATAATCATTGGCAGCATTTCTGGCGTCAAACCGACTCCAACGCTAAGGGCAAAGACGCCAGCTTCTAGCCAGTCACCATCGGTTAAGCCATTGATGACAAAGACAACTGGCACCATGACCAACATGAGTCGAATTAAGAGCCAGGAAACCGTGTTCATTTCTCTTTCAAAGGAAGTAGGTTCATCATAGGTGTTGATGGTTTGCTCAATCGCGCCCATCATCGTCTCATCACCCACTACCAGAACCAAGGCAGTCGCTCGTCCTGAAATAACATTGGTCCCCATAAAGGCCAAGCTTTCACTCTCCAAGAGACTATCTGGATTTTGACCTTCAGCCTTGCTAAGACATACCTTTTCAACGGCATCACTTTCTCCTGTGAGACCTGATTGTTGGACAAAGAAGTCACGGGAATCTAGAAGGACCACATCTGCCGGGATCATATCACCGGCACTGAGTTTCACCACATCCCCTACGACAATCTCATCAATGGGAATTTCTTGTTCAGAGCCATCTCGAAGGACCGTCGCTGTATTGACGATCATACGAGACAGGTTGCTTGCAGCCTTGTCACTTCGCAACTCTTGGATAAAGCGAATCCCACCAGAAATCAAGACCAAGGTCACAATGATAATAGAGGTCGTTGGATCTTGCTCACCTGGTTTTGCTAACCAGACATTGGTGATGAAGGAAACCAGGGCGATGACCAACAAAATCACCGTAAAGGGGTTGATAATCGATTCATAGATCTTTTTGAGGATGGAATCTTCTTGGCCTTTGGTGATGATATTATCACCATAGAGATCACGGTTTTCTTCTACTTGATCGTCAACTAGACCAAGGGCACTGGTTTTGTAGTTGGCAAAGGTGCTTTCAAGTGGTTCTTGAAGAGCAGCAATGAGTCTTTCTTTATTTGTTTGCATTGGTATCTCCTTTTTCAATCAGGAGCCAATCACTTTTGGAGTCCCTACGACACAAATCAGCGATTGGCTGGTTGGGTGCGGTTCGGGATGATCGTCGATTTGTATCATAGCTTTCTCCTCTCTCCTTTTTGGTAGGTATCAAAAAGAGTCCTACCCTGATCGGTAGGACTCCTGAAACTCGTCATTTATTTTTCAAACAATACTCTCAAAAAATAGACCGTCCAAGCTTTAGCTCCACAAGGCAATGAAATGAGCTTAGTCTTGACCTTTGCGATCAGGACTGTTGACCAACGAGTAGTGTCTCCACTGCTTTGCGGTAGTCATCCGTATCCTTGTGGTAGCCTCACCTACCGTTTTTCCGAGTTTATTGTACTCCTTCATGAGCAGAAAGTCAACACCTATTTGTGAAAAGTTTCCACCAATCGTTTGGTTATTTCTTCAATGAGGGTGAAGGGGGCTGCTACATTGAGGCGGGCATGCAAGGTTCCTTCTTTTCCGAAATCTGTTCCACGGTTCAAAATCAATTTGGCTTGGTCATGGATTTTAGCATGTAGCTCATCATCGGTATAAGGATAGGCTGAAAAGTCCAACCAAAGCAGATAGGTTCCTTGGGGCTTCATGACACGGATTTGGGTCTTTTCATGCAATTCCTTCACCACATAATCAATGTGTCTTTCAAGGACCTGCTTGAGCTCTGTTAACCAAGGCTTGCCATAGCGGTAGGCCACTTCTGTAGCAATATATCCCAGACCAGAAATCTCATGTTGGTTATTGGCCAATTGCTGTTGCTTGAAGGCTGTCCGAAGTCTCGCATTTTCAATGACCACATAGGAATTTTTAGTCCCTGCAATGTTGAAGGTCTTAGTGGCACTCGTTAAGATCAAGCTAAAATCTTTAAAGCTTGGATCAACCGTGTTAAAGCTCGTATGACGGTGCCCAAACAAGGCTAAGTCTTGGTGAATTTCATCTGAAACGAGAAGGACGCCATGTTTTTGACAAAGATGACCAATTTTTTCCAAGACCTCACGATCCCATACACGACCACCAGGATTGTGAGGATTACACAAAACATAGAGTTTAACAGCTTGCTCCACAAGATCCTTTTCTAGTTGATCAAAATCAATTTGAAAGAGCCCATCTTTTTCAACCAAGGAATTTTCGATCAATTTTCGACGATTGAGCTTGACGCTTCGTGCAAACGGAGGATAGACTGGTGTATTGATTAAGACAGCATCCCCTTCCTTGGTGAAGGCTTGAATGGCTGTTGAAATAGCTGGCACAACACCTTCGATAAAGACGACAGCTTCCTTGTCAAAGGAATAGCCGTGCTCATTTTTTTCCCAATCAAGGATCGACTGGTAGAGGCTTTCCGATGCATAGGTGTAGCCATAAACCATTTGGTCTGCATAACCAATAACAGCTTCTCGTACTTCTGGAATGACATTAAAATCCATGTCCGCGATCCAAGCCGGAATGATCTCTGGATCCGACTCTGTCTCTTTCCATTTGTAGGTATGGTGGGTCAACCGATTGGGTAAGGTCGTAAAATCATACTTAGTCATCTTAAGCCTCCAATGCTTGTTTCAAATCTTCAATCAAATCATTCACATCTTCGATTCCGATGGACAAACGAAGTAGATCATCTGTCAAGCCGTATGAATGACGAACTTCTGCAGGAATATCTGCATGGGTTTGAGTGGTCGGATAAGTGATCAAGCTCTCCACTCCGCCAAGACTTTCTGCAAAAGTAAAGACTTGAAGGGAATTCAGCAAGTTGGGAATTTTTTTCTCATCTTGAATTTTAAAGGAGATCATTCCACCTTTTCCAGTGTAGAGGACTTCTTTGACCTGAGGGGAGGATTTTAAGAATTCGACCACTTTGCGTGCATTCTCTGTGGAGCGCTCCATCCGGATAGAGAGCGTCTTGAGACCACGAATCAAGAGATAGCTGTCAAATGGTGAAAGAACAGCACCTGTCGTGTTCAAATTGTAAAAGAGTTTGTCATACAAGTCTGCATCATTTGTCACGACAACACCAGCCAAGACATCGTTGTGACCAGCTAGGTACTTAGTTGCTGAATGGAGCACAATATCCGCTCCCTCTTCAATTGGGCGTTGGTAGATAGGACTGTAGAAAGTATTGTCCACCACGACTTTGGCACCTTTTGCGTGGGCCAATTTTGCTAAATGAGCAATATCAAATTCCAACATCAATGGGTTGGTAGGCGTTTCAATATAGAGGACATCCACTTGATCTTTTTCTAGGTGTTGGATCAGTTCTTCTTCTGTATTGGCATAGGTGAAAGAGAAACGACCTTCTTGCTCTTGTTGGTTAAACCAGCGGAAAGAGCCTCCATAAAGGTCACGAACCGCTAAAACTTTCGATCCAACAGGAAAAATGCTAAAAGCAAGCACAATGGCTGACATTCCAGAGCTTGTCGCCAAAGCATAGTCCGCACTTTCGATAGATGCCAAGGTCTTTTCAACAGTCGCACGTGTTGGGTTTTTCGTACGGGTATAGTCAAAACCTGTAGACTGACCAAATTCTGGGTGTTGGTAAGTCGTCGAGAAATGCAAAGGCGTGGTCAAAGCCCCAGTAGCTGTATCTGACTTGATTCCTGCCTGTGCTAAAATAGTATTGATATTGCGTTTTTTACTCATATTGCCCTCCGAAAATCAATTAATTTAACTGCTTACTATTTTATCACTATTATGAGGAGAGCGGTTTTCCCATTTTCAAGACCCAGCTATAGTTTCAAACTATAAGAAAAGAGAGTGGGACAGAAATCGGTCATTCGTTAGAATTCGATTTCGTCGCCCCACCTCCGGGGCTGTAAAAGCTGATGAAATCAACGTAGTAGAGCCCACTCAACCACTGCGTATTGCTCGACAATCCAAAAACAAGAAGAGGCTAGGACTTTTGTCCCAGCCTCTCAGGTTTATTTGATGCGAAATTTTTGTCTAAGACGTGCGGCTTGACCTCCAATAAAGCGGTCAAAATAGCGTAGCCATAGTCCTAAAGCTCCATAGATCGCTACTCCCAAACCACCAATGATGATGAGATAAACCATGCTCGATACCCGACTATTTGGTGGATAAATCCAGCCAAGAATCAATCCTGCGATCAAGACCCCAAGCAGCATCACGACGGTTAGGATAGAGCCCAGTAGAGTGCGTTTGAAGACGATGGTGCGATTAAATTGGGTAATGGTTTGGATCTCCTGATACATAAGAACGATGGGCACCATTAAAGCGATGGTCGTTGACAAGAGTGGCCCATAGGAACGAAAGACCAGAATCAATGGAATTTGTAAAACCAATTTTACAGCTACCCCATAGAGGAAGTAGCGAATGGCTTTGCGGTTTTGGAAGAGGGCCTGAATCATCGGAGACAAGACAGTATAAACTCCTAAAATCACGGTCTGCAACATAGCCACAATAAAGAGGCCTAAAGCTAAAGAATCGGGTTGTCCATAAAAAACCGTATAGAGCGGCTTAGCTACGGCTACTGCCCCAATTGTTGCTGGAAGCAAGAAAGCTAATAGCATGGTCAAGTTATCTTGTACGAGCTTTCCAGCAGCTTTTAAGTCGCCCTTGACATAATTCTCCGTTAAAAGAGGAATTCCCACTCCCCCAATCGAGGTCGCCACCGCAATCAGGATCATGGTGATTTTATTTGGATTGGCAGAGAAATAACTAAACATGACCAGAAGCTGCTTCTGACTATAATCTGTGAACCAAGACATGACATTGATAAAGGTCATCTGGTCCACAATTTGAAAGAGCTGAATGGCAGAACCAGTGATGATAAAAGGAATGGCTTCTCGAATCGTATCGATCAAGAGGGCCCGGGTATCAATCCCTTCACTATTCTCTTGCTTTTTCAAAATAGAAGAGAGAAGGCCTGTTTTCCCAAGGTAATAAAAGAGAACGAGAAGGCTCGCTAGCATACCGATGAAGGCCGCAAAAGTTGACTGTGTAACGGCCTGCACATAATCTCCTGATCCAATCTTCATGATGAAGAAGGTCGTAAGCAACATCCAAATAACTCGGATGACTTGCTCTGCGATCTGGCTAATAGCATAGGGTTTCATGTTATTGAAGCCTTGGAAAAATCCGCGAATCACGCTCATCGAAGGAAAAATCAAAACAGCCCAAGAAAGACTCTGCATGATCGGAACGAGCTCTTTTCCTCCACCTGAAAGACTGGCAAAGACGGGGGACAAGAGATACATGAGAATGGCAAAGCCAAGACCTAGAATTCCCATGAATTTTAAGAAACTACGAATCAAGGCAAAACTGTGATCTGCTTGATCCCGGGTGTTGTACTTGGCTACTTGCTTGGCAACGGCTACGGGTACTCCAGCTGTCGAAATCAAGAGAAACCAAGCGTAGATATTATACCCCATTGTAAATAATCCGTTGGCTTGAGGGCCATATGTTCCCATCCAAATATACCAAGGAATAATATAAGCGGCTCCTAGCAAACGGCTGATAAAGTTGCTGGCTGTCATCCAAGCAGTCCCACGAAGCATCTGGGCTTGCTGGTCATTTTGTTCGTGACTCATTGGTGTCCTCTTTCCTTTCTTCTTCTCTACATTATAAACTTTTCCATGGCACTTGTAAAATAGAGACTTTAAGTTTAAAATAGTTGTATGATTACAATTGAACAAACCCTACAAATCCTAAAAAACGACCAAAATTTCCGAGAAATCCTTCTAAACGGTGAGTACTACTACCGTTTAGAAGGCACAAGTTTTGATACCATTAGCTATGATAGTCGCAAGGTTTCTGCTAGTACACTCTTTTTTGTCAAGGGGGCGACTTTTAAAAAAGAATACCTTGAACAAGCTATTTCAGATGGACTCGGCTTTTACGTCTCTGAAAAAGATTATGAGGTCGCTATTCCTGCTATCCTCGTAAATGACATCAAGCAAGCCATGAGCTTAATTGCCATGGAGTTTTATGGACACCCTGAGAAACAATTAAAACTGTTAGCTTTCACAGGGACCAAGGGAAAGACAACGGCAGCTTACTTTGCTTACCATATATTGACACAAAATTATCGACCAGCTATGTTGTCTACCATGAATACGACACTGGATGGTAAGCATTTCTTTAAATCGAGCCTGACAACGCCTGAAAGTTTGGATCTTTTTGCCATGATGGCTCAGGCTGTTGCCAATGATCGAACCCACCTCATTATGGAAGTTTCCAGTCAAGCTTATCTGGTAAAACGGGTATATGGTCTGACCTTTGACGTTGGTGTTTTCCTAAACATCAGTCCGGACCATATCGGGCCAATTGAACATCCGACCTTTGAAGATTACTTCTACCACAAGCGTCTCTTGATGAAAAATAGCCGAGCAGTTGTCATCAATAGCGATATGGATCATTTTTCCGTCTTGAAAGAACAAGTCGAAGACCAAGAGCATGACTTTTATGGTAGTCAGTCTGAGAATCAAATTGAAAACTCCAAAGCCTTTCGTTTCTCAGCTACTGGTAAATTAGCTGGAGACTATGACATCCAACTGATTGGTCGCTTCAACCAAGAAAATGCTGTAGCAGCAGGTCTTGCCTGTCTTCGTCTAGGTGCGAGCCTCGAGGATATCCAAAAAGGGATAGCCGAAACTCGTGTTCCCGGTCGTATGGAAGTGCTGACTCAGAAAAATGGAGCCAAGGTCTTCATCGACTACGCCCATAATGGAGATAGCTTGAAAAAACTGCTCTCAGTCGTCGAAACTCATCAAACGGGGACCATTTCACTGGTTCTTGGATCAACTGGGAACAAAGGAGAGAGCCGCCGCAAGGACTTTGGTTTACTCTTAGAAGACCATCCTGAGATCCAAGTCTTCCTCACAGCGGATGACCCCAACCACGAAGATCCTTTGGCCATCGCTGAAGAGATTAGCAGCTTTATCACGCGCCCTGTTGAGAAAATCGCAGATCGCGAAGAAGCCATTCAACTGGCTATGGCAACTACCAGCAAGCCTGAAGATGCCGTCATTATCGCAGGAAAAGGAGCTGACTGCTACCAAATCGTCAATGGCGTAAAAGAAGAGTATCCAGGTGATGCCGCCATTGCTGAACGTTATCTTTAATCAAACGAAACAAGGCTAGGAAATTTTCCTAGCCTTGTAATGTAAACAAACTAGTTAAAAATAAAATAAGCGAAGCGATTCTAGAAAAAAATCAGTTCAAATTTTTAAAATGAATCAAGAAAACACCAAAACTTTCCGCTGTGAGAAAAGTGCTTGAAACATTACGTTTCAAGCACTCGGGAGTTTTGAAACTTTAGGTTCAAAACTAAGTCATGGAACTTCTTAGAAGTTCGCTGACGTCCGCACTCACCTAAGGAAAGTTTTTAAGATGACTTTGTCTTCAATCAGAGGCTAAGAAAATTTCCTAGCCTTTTCTATTGTTTACTAAACATCAGTCTTTCCTTGTCCAAGTCCACTGCTAATTCATATTTGCCTTCATCATTTTTGCGAATATAGCCTAAGACTTCTAAACTATCAACAAAGATGTCTCTGCGCTTTTGCTGGACTTGGTCTTTTTTGAGGAACTTGAGCAAGAAGCTAGTCATATACTTGAGAGCATACTCGGGATTGACATCTCCCAAAATGGCATAGAGCTTCTCCTGCTCCTCTGTCAATGGATATTGATGAGCCACCTTGTAGAAGTAATTGGAAAGGGTCTGTGCATTTCGCGCAAAGTCCGTCTCCTCTATGAGAATCGCAGCATTGGTCGTGTTGCGGAGTTCCGTTTGAAAGACCTTGGCTTTCAGTTCCTGATAAAAATTACTATCCTCTCTGACAAAGATCTCTTGATCCAGATCAACAAGATCAGCTGACTCTAAGAAAGGCAGGTTGAGTCTGTAGCGTTTATTTTCTCTTAGGATGAAGCCCGCTTTGATATACTCCTCCATCAGCTTGTCCACTGGCTGATCTGGAAATTGGGCCTTGATTTGCCGCAGGATCACATCGTCGTGCTGGTCCAGATAGTTAATAAAGTCCTTGAAAAATGCCTGTCGTGTCAAACGAGATGGGTTAAAAATCCGAATCATGAAGATTCCTTTCTTTACAAACTAAAAGAGGAGAGGATGATAACTGACTCGGATTGGTCCCAGGCTGATCTAGAGGAACGGCTAGACCGAGCTCTCTGTAGTAATCCACCCAGAAGGGACTAATCTCCTGCTCTTCATCGCCAAACTTCATGGGAATGGTCTCAAAAATGGGTAAGATATCTGCAATATATTGGGAACAATAAAAACCAGTTCCATCTGGGTAAAAGGAAGCATTATAGGGAGCCCCTAAGTGGCTCTCTGCTTTCTTTTTGACCTCTTTGAGATCAATTCCCGGATAGCGATAAAGATCGTAGACTCGATCAGACTCAAAGAAATCTACCGGTTCTTGGCAGACAACACCTGCTTCTCCAGTAGCGTGATAAATCAAGCCGTCCAAAAAGATAGCCACGTGGCTATAGTTCCCTGTTGAAGCCTGAATAGCCTGTCCCATATCTGACGGGTCCTTTACAAAAATCAAATCACCTGTTTCTAACATGGTCTCCTCCTAGCAAAAAAGGAGCCGAAACTCCTTTTTAACAATGGGCTTCCCCATCTATGATTACCCATTAAAGCTTTCTGTCAATTGTGGTACCACTTGTTTCTTACGTGAAACGGCACCTGGAAGGAAAGCGTGGTTGTTTTCAAGTTTGAAGTTAAAGGCTGCTTCTACCTTGTCCATATTTGATCCAAGAGCAAGGATTTCTGAGTTTGAGTTGACGATATCTGTAATCATCAAGACAAAGTCAGAGTATCCGTTGGCAGCATTTGCAGCTTGGATAGCTGCTTCGATTTCAGCTTGGCGTTCCAAAACTTCAGCGATATCAACTGTATTCACTTGAGCCACACGAACTTTGTTGCCATTGAGTTCAAATGTCTTGGCATCGATGTCGATCAATTCTTCTGCAGATTTGCTAGCCAAGTTGGTACCAGCCTTGAGCATGGCAAGACCGTATTCTTCCAAGTTCACACCAGCCAATTCAGCCAATTCAGGAGCAATCACTTTATCAGATGGGTGAGTGGTTGGAGATTTCAAAAGAAGAGTATCTGAAATCAAACCTGAAAGCATCAAACCAGCTAATTCTTTTGGCACTGCTACACCGTGTTCTTTGAACATACGGTAAACGATAGAAGATGCTGATCCAACTGGTTCCAAACGCATGTAAAGTGGGCTGGCAGTTTCAAAGTTAGCCACACGGTGGTGATCGACTACACCGTAAACTTCTACTTCAGCGATATCTGAAACAGATTGTTGGAATTCATTGTGGTCCGTCAAGATGACTTGTTCTGCACCTTCTGCTTTAGCTGATGTGATCACACGTGGTGCTTTTACACCAAAATAATCCAATACGAAAGCTGTTTCTTCATTTGGAGTACCAAGAGCAACCGCTTCTGTATCCAAACCGTAAGCTTCTTTTGCAAGATAAGCAAAGGCCACTGATGAACCAATCGCATCTGAGTCAGGATTTTGGTGACCAAAGACAAGAATTTTTGACATATTTCTACCTCTTTATTTTCATTTATCTATTTACCCTATTTTAGCACGTTTTGCCATTTAAAGAAAGGGAATAGTGATGCTTTTCATCAGAAAAAGACAGCTGGAAGGCCCAACTGTCTATACTTTTTATCCTTTGACCCTTTTCAGGTAATCTTGGTAACTTTCGGTATCCATCAATTTTTTTGCATTTTGGACTCGTTCTTTTGTCGGAGGTTTGACCCCTTCCAATTTATACGGAATTCCCAACTCACGCCATTTGAATTCCCCCATGGTATGGTAGGGTAGAATTTCAAACTTATCGACATTTTTAAGGGTTTTAACAAATTTTCCAAGCTCGATCAAATCATCATCTCGGTCTGTCAAACCTGGCACCAGGACGTGGCGAATCCAGACTGGTTTTCCGATATCAGATAGGTACTTGGCACAAGCTAGGATTGTTTTGTTGGTATGGCTGGTCACAATTTTGTGACGTTCATCGTTGATTTCCTTGATATCAAGGAGTACCAAGTCTGTCACCGCCATCAAGCGGTCAAATTTTTCCAAATAGCGAGGGGTATTTCGAAAAGGAAGAGCACAGGTATCAAGCGTACAATGAATCCCCAACTCTTGGGCTTTGGTAAAGAGAGCAATCAAGAAATCAATCTGCAAGAGGGCTTCTCCTCCACTGACAGTGATTCCCCCTTTTTGGCCCCAAAAGCCACGATAGCGAAGGGCCTCTTCTAAGACATCATCCACCGTCCGTTCGCGGGAATTGTTGGTTTCCATTGCCCACGTATCTGGATTGTGGCAATATTGGCACCGCATTTGACACCCTTGGAGGAAGACAATAAAGCGGATCCCCGGACCGTCCACCGCTCCGAAACTTTCTGTCGAGTGTACCATTCCTGTAACTTTTCCATAGTCAACTGTTTCATTTTCCATTGAGGAACCTCTTCTCTTGAAAACGTTTTATGATTTCATTATAACAAAATTCCATCTATTTTAAAGAGATTTGGTCTCTTTTTTGAAAAGAATCTGTTATTTTCAAAATGTTTCCTTGTCCTAGTACAGTTTCTATAATCGAATGATCTGTCCTGTATTCTAAGAGAAAAAGGAGGCTGGAACAAAAGTCCTAGCCTCTTAATTGTTTTTGGATTATCGAGCAAGACGTAGTGGTTGAGTGGGATCTACTACGCTGATTTCATCAGCTTTTACAGCCCTACTCAACTGTGCGGAGGTGGGACGACGAAATCGAATTCCAACGAATGACCGATTTCTGTCCCACTCTCTTTACCCCAGCACCAGCTCATCACTCACCAAGGTTTCTCCACTATTCTGACGGAAGAGGCGCATCAAATCTTCAACGGTCAGATTTTTCTTTTCTTCCCCTTTGACATCGACGACGATCTTGCCCTGATAGAGCATGATCAAGCGATTCCCATATTCGATGGCATGATTCATATCATGCGTAATCATTAGGGTGGTCAAATCATGGCTTTCAACGATCTTTTGCGTCAATTCCATGACCATTTGACTAGTTTTAGGATCAAGCGCTGCCGTATGTTCGTCTAGAAGCAAGAGTTTGGGTCTAACCAAGGCAGCCATGACCAAGGTTAAAGCTTGCCGTTGTCCACCAGATAGGAACTGAGTATCAACTTTGAGACGATTTTCCAGACCAATATTGAGCTCTTTCAAGGCTTTTCTGAATGATTCACGATCTTTCTCACGAACACCCCAGCCCAGACCACGAGATTTTCCACGGCGTTGGGCAATGGCCATATTTTCTTCAATGGTCAAGCGAGAAGCCGTTCCCATCTTCGGATCTTGGAAGACACGCGCAATATCCTTGGCCCGTTTTCGAACACTGGTATGTTTAATCGAGTTACCATCTAGGAGGATGTCTCCTTCGTCAACTGTTAGATTACCTGCCAAAATGTTCATCAAGGTTGATTTCCCAGCACCGTTTCCACCAATGACAGAGATGAAATCTCCCTCTTCAACTTGTAAGTTCAAGCCTTTTAACACATGGTTTTCATTGACCGTTCCAGCTTCAAATGTCTTATGAATATCTTCAATTGATAATAATGTTGCCATACTTTTCTCCTACTTATTTCCTAACTTCAACCCACGAATGCGAAGACGTTTTTGCACTTCCGGTGCAAACAAGACAACTGCAAGCAAGATCGCATTAAAGAGACGAACCATATTTTGATCCAAATGTGGGATCTCGTAAATATTTAAGATAATTAAACGATAGACAATTGCACCAACCCCAATCGAGAACAAACGCCAACCAATGGTTAAATCGTGAATCAAGACTTCCGCGATGATGACCGCACTCAAGCCAACCACAATGGTCCCTGTTCCAGAAGTAACATCTGAGAAACCATCATTCTGAGCAAACATAGCCCCACACAAGGCGATCAAGCCATTTGAAATCATGTAGCCCAACATCTTCATATGATCCACATTGACTCCATTGGCCTCACTCATTGGAATATTATCTCCAGTTGAACGAAGGACCAAGCCAAGTTGTGTCTTCATCAACAAGGTCAATACAAGACATACGATGATCAAGCAAGAGATACTGATCAGAAAAACAGATTCTTCATTTGAAAGGCCCAAATGCATCACACTCTTAAAAATAGTACTTGCATCCCCAATAGAAAGGTTGGGTACCCCACCCATGATTTTGATATTGATGGAGTAGAGTCCTGTCAAAGTGACAATCCCTGTCAAGAGAGCTGGAATTTTCATTTTTGTATGAAGAATCCCTGAAACCAACCCAGCCAGCATCCCTGCTCCAAACGCTAAGAGAGTTGCTAGCCAAGGATTACGTCCTGCCTGGATCTGTGAAGCAACGACTGCCGCTCCAAGTGGAAAGGCTCCTTCTGCCGTCATATCGGCAATATCTAAAATTCGAAATGTTAAGTAAACACCGATCGCCATGATCGACCACAATAAACCTTCTGATAAACTTGATAAAACGAAATTCATCCCAAACCTCCTATTTTTCTACCTTTAATGAGCTGATATCAATTCCAAGCTCTTTTGCCATCTCTTTATTGACATGCAATTCCAATTTTTCAGGTGTTTCAACTGCGAGTTTTTCAGGTTTTTCACCCTTCATTATCCGAATCGCCATCCGTGCAGCTTGCCGTCCCAATTCTTCATAATCGGTACCATAGTTGTACAAGCCACCAATCGCTACCATCTCAGCTGAACCACCAAATACAGGGACCTTGTGACTGAGCGAGACTTGTTTAATGGTTTCCATCGTAGAAGAGATGATATTATCTGTCGGAACAAAGACGATATCTGCTTCTGACATGATACTATCTGCTGCTGCTTTGACATTGTTACTATCGAGAACTGTTTTTTCAACTACTTGATAACCCTTGGCTTCTAAGATTTTCTTAGCCTTATCTTTTTGGACAACTGAGTTAGGCTCACTTTGCGTATAGAGAATCCCAACTGTTTTCGCCGTTGGAAGTACTTGCTTAATCATATCTACCTGTGTAGAGATCGCATCTTCTGACTGGTCACTTGTCCCTGTGATATTACCACCAGGCTCTTTCAAGTTTTTCACCAATTTCGCTGCCAATGGATCGGTGACAGCTGAGAAGACAACCGGTGTTGTTTTCGTTGTATTGGCCAAACTTTGAGCAGACGGTGTCGCAATGGCAAATACCAAGTCACTCTCTTCAGACAATTGTTTGGAAATGTTTTTCAGATTTCGCTGTTCCCCTTGAGCATTTTGGAAATCAATCTGAATATTTTTCCCATCCACATAGCCCGCTTTCTTCAACTCAGCAATAAATCCTTTACGAGTGGCATCAAGTGACTTGTGCGTAATGTATTGCGAAATTCCAATTCGCAGGACATTTGATTTCTTGTTGTCCTTGAGGTGATGGAGACTCACCAATGAGGTTAACAAAAGACCTACAACAAGGACTGGTGCTAGTAATTTCTTGACTGCTTTCATTTTATACTCCTTTTTTGCGAGAATAAATAAACATCCGCCTAGATCATGATCTAAACGGATGCCTGAAATTCTCCAACAAGTTACAAAACCTTGGTCCATTTAGATACTAGCTCTATGGACCAACTTCAAAAATCTTAGCCACATAGATACAAACAAATTGCTTGGGTTGTTTGCATCCATGAGATCATGTCTACAAACACTATCTAAAGTAGCTAAAGTAAAATTTTTGAATTGAATTCGGTTGTTGCTTCATGTTCATTTTTCTGCTTTCTTTATTTATGGGTCTTATCTTACCCCATTTTCAGTTCCCTGTCAAGAATTTTTCAACTATTTTTTAAATTTTTCGAAAATTCTGCTTCAATTTTGAGTTTAATAAATAGAGAGAGTGGGGCAGAAATCGGTCATTCGTTAGAATTCGATTTCGTCGTCCCACCTCCGCACAGTTGAGTAGGGCTGTAAAAGCTGATGAAATCAGCGTAGTAGAGCCCACTCAACCACTGCGTCTTACTCGACACTCCGAAGACAATTGAGAGGCTAGGACTTTTGTCCCAGCCTCTTCAATGCTTGATAAAACTAACTGTATAATGCTGTCGTTGATTGCTCAAATCAAGACTTTAATGCGGTGGATAAAACGGGCCAAGCAAGTCTCCTAAACCTTGGTTTACTCTTAAAGATCCAAAGAGAGACTCTTGTGTTGGAATGCTCTGCAAGTTCCAACCGTCTTCCCTTATTTTTGCTTTCCTATAAACCGCCATTGAAAGCGCAAGCGATCATACAAGGGATACTCAAACTGCAAGACGGCAAGTCCCAGGATCATACTGCCAAGAACGTCAGATGGGTAATGGACCCCAACATAAACACGAGAAGCCACAATGATTCCGATTCCCAAAAGCAGCACTCCTTGAAGAACATAACGAGCTATCTGATGTTTCAAGCGCTGCCCGATTATGATGATCAAACTTCCCAAAACAAGGGTAGACACCAAGGAATGGCCACTTGGGAAGGAAAAACCTTTTTCCACAACTAGATGTAAAATAGCTGGTCTTGGTCTCTGGTAAATATTCTTTAGAAGTAGAACCAATAGCCCCGTCAAAACCAGATTGCTCCCTAATAAAAGAGCTTCACTATACCATTTCTTGTAGGCAAAAAAAGCCATTAGAAGCCCCACCCAGATCACAATGATCTTGGTATCCATGACATGGGTCACCTTGGTAAAGAAGGCTGTCAAGGCTGCAGGTAAATCCCCTCGCAGGGTCGATTGAATCGTGCTGTCAAAGCCTGTTAATTGTTGGGGATAAAAGCGAATCACATATCCCAGAATCATAAAAATGAGAAGGGCGAAGCTTGCCTTCGCCCAATGTTCTTGTTTATTTTTCATATAGTTTCAGTTGGGACTGTATGAGGGTGTGCACCATCCAAAAAGAAACAGCCCAAATCAATCCTTCTAGTAGATTAAAGGGAACTACCATACCGAGTAGATACTTCTCAACACCAAGATTGCCAGCGATATCAAAGCCTACAAACTTAGCATAAAGGGGGATTGCATAATAATAATTGACCACGAGCATGGCAATCGTAATACCAAGAGTTCCCACTAAGCTAGCAAGTACAAAGCGTTTTAAGGTTTGCTTTTTATTCCAAATAAGGGCAAAAGCTAAAACAAAGACGAATACTGCAACAATATTAATTGGTAACCCCACTAGGGTCTCAGCGCCTTTACTATTTAGAGCTAGTTGAAGAACGGAGCGGACGATCAGCACCAAAAATGAACTTCTCAAGTCAAAAAGGACCAAGGCTAGTAAGATTGGTATCGTACTAAAGTCCACTTTCAAAAAACCAATTCCGACTGACATTTGAAAAATCATCAGTAGAAAAGAAAGCGCGGATAAAACTGCCAATATGGTCAGCTTACGTGTATTTGTCATCATAGGTTCCTCCAATTTTCAATAAAATTAGAAGAAGTTGGAAAGATTCCCTTGACCTTATTCTATTCGAATCGTTTTAAAGAAAACTTAAACAGTTCCTTTGTACTTGAAGAAAGACGGCATGAAGATTCAAGAAAAAGAGCTTGACAACAAATTTTCAATCAAATCAAGAACCAGATTCCATCAAGTAGATGATCACAAAGAACAGGTTTGTTCCTCTCTCGTCTTCTCCCATCCAGACTATACTGTCGGTTGTGGAATCACACCACATCAGCTTGCGCTCGCGGACTTCTTTTAGAGGATGGAAATGGAGACTTTCTTTTAGATGAGGCGACAAGCTCTAGGCATAACTTCTAGTTAGGCAAAGCTTGGCAACAAAGTAGAAAAGAAAAAGAACATTTCCTAGTAAAAGTCACCGCCGGTCGGGAATTACACCCTGCCCTGAAGACTTCTTAATCATAACAAAAAAAACCTGCCGTGGCAAGTTTTTGTAACTTAATAGATTACATCGTTCGTTTTTTTGATTTTCCGTTCTTATTTGAGCTTGTCGTGCTCATAACGATGGCTCAACTCCAGCCCTTTGAAACCTTGCTGGCGAAGCGCTTCATAGACAATCATACAGACGGTGTTAGACACATTTAAACTCCGGACATGCTCATCATTCATGGGAATACGTATCGCCTTCTCTTCGTGCTGACGCATAAAATCTTCTGGCAGGCCTTTATCTTCACGGCCAAATAAGAAATAATGAGACTTCCCATCCTGATAGGAAACATCCGAATAGGTCTGACTGGCAAACTTTGATACCAAATGTACTTGGCCATCACGCGCTGCTTCCATGAACTCTTCTAAGCTATCGTAAAAACGAACATCCAGCTTGTCCCAATAATCCAGACCAGCCCGCTTCATCTTACGATCATCAATCGGAAAAGCCATGGGACGAATGATATGCAAGGGCGAATTGGTCGCTGCACACGTCCGAGCGATATTTCCCGTATTTTGTGGAATCTGAGGTTGGAACAAGACAATATGATTTTGAGCTGCTGACTCTTGGTAGTCCAGTTCTTCAATATTCATAGTGATACTCTTTCTGATAAAAAAATAGCCACACTGCCCGGAGTCAAGCTCAGCAAACAGCGTGGTTACAGCTTCATTAACTTAACTCACAACAGGTTTGAGGTAAATCAACGAAGGTACTGTTTAAGTATACCATTTTTAAAACTCCTGTCAATAGTTTTTTAGATTTTTTTAAGAAAAGTTTTGTCATTCGTTCTTCAGAAAGTTAGCTTTAGAAATCTCTTTTAAAATCAGAAAACAGATGAATTTTTTGTGAAAATAAAGTATGATAGAATCATAGTCTGGAGGTAATCTATGAAAATTATTGTTGTCGGTGGTGGAAAGGTCGGGACGGCTCTTTGTCGTTCTCTTGTTGCTGAGAACCACGATATCATTTTAATCGAGCAAAATGAAGCTGTTTTAAACCATATTACCAAACGCTTTGACATCATTGGGATTTTGGGCAATGGAGCCAACTTCAAGGTCTTAGAGCAAGCAGACGTTGAAGATTGTGATATCTTCATCACTTTGACCGAACAGGACGAGGTCAATATGGTCTCTGCTGTTCTAGCTAAGAAAATGGGAGCCAAAGAAACCATTGTTCGGGTGCGCAATCCTGAATATTCTAATTCTTACTTCAAGGAAAAAAATATCCTAGGCTTCTCTTTAGTTGTCAATCCTGAACTGCTGACAGCCCGCTATATCGCAAATAGCATTGATTTCCCCAATGCCTTGTCTGTAGAGCATTTTGCAAATGGTCGCGTTGCCTTGATGGAGTTTAAAATCAAGTCCGATAGCCACCTTTGCGAGATGAGCCTCTTCCAATTTCGGAAGAAATATGGCAATATCATTATTTGTGCCATCGAGCGAGAAAATGAATTGACCATTCCAAACGGTGACTTTGTTCTGCAACCAAATGATAAGATCTTTATCACCGGCAATCGGATGGACGTCGTCCATTTTCACAATAGTGTCCGTCCGCAAGTGATCAAAAACCTGATGATTATCGGGGCTGGAAAAATTGCCTATTACCTCCTCAATATTCTCCAAGATGAACGTCGAAAGATCGATCTGAAAGTCTTAGAAATTAATCAGAAACGGGCGGAATTTTTTAGTCAAGAGTTCCCTCATCTCTACATCGTTCACGGCGACGGGACTGCAAAAGATATTCTCCTAGAAGAAAGTGCCAAACACTATGATGCCGTCGCAACATTGACGGGTGTCGATGAAGAAAATATCATCACTTCGATGTTTTTGAATTCTGTTGGCGTTAAAAAGAATATTACCAAAGTCAACCGGACCAGTCTTCTTGAAATCATAGGAGATCAGGATCTGACAAGTATCGTCACTCCAAAACGAATCGCAGTAGATACCATCATGCACTTTATTCGTGGACGTTACAATGCACGCTTTTCAAACCTGGAAGCTCTCCACCATGTGGCCAACGGCCGAATGGAAACTTTGCAATTCCAAATCAAGGAAGAAAACAAGCTGACCCAGGGGAACTTGTCCGACTTAAAACTGAAGAAAGGTGTGTTGATCGCTGCCATTATTCGAAACGGCAAGGCGATTTTCCCACATGGAGAAGACCATTTGATGGTTGGCGATCGTATTCTTGTAACTACCTTAATCCAAAATATCACTGAGATCTACGATCTCCTTGAGAGGTAAGCCCTATGAATAGAAGCATGATACGTTACCTCTTATCCAAACTCCTCTTAATCGAAGCAGGACTCCTCATTGTTCCCTTGGTAGTTGCTACCATCTATCATGAACCTGCTAAGGTCTTTGTCTCTATTGGTGCCACCATGGCCATTTTGCTAGGTTTAGGATTTCTAGGGAGCTTCCAAAAGCCCAAAGATTTTCACATCTATGCCAAAGAAGGGGTTTTGATTGTAGCACTCTGTTGGATCTTATGGTCCTTCTTCGGTGCTCTTCCCTTTGTCTTTTCTGGACAGATTCCAAACATCATCGACGGCTTCTTTGAAGTCAGCTCTGGTTTTACAACGACCGGAGCAACGATTTTAGATGATGTGGGTGTCCTCAGCCATTCTCTTCTCTTTTGGCGTAGTTTTACCCACTTAATCGGTGGGATGGGAGTATTGGTCTTTGCCTTAGCCATTATGGACAATAATAAGAATAGTCACCTTGAAGTGATGAAGGCAGAAGTGCCTGGTCCCGTTTTTGGCAAGGTGGTGTCCAAGCTAAAAAATACAGCTCAAATCCTTTACTTCTTGTATCTAGGCTTGTTCTTCCTCTTTGTAGTGCTTTATTTCCTTGCTGGCATGCCCCTTTTTGATAGTTTTGTCATTGCCATGGGGACAGCCGGTACCGGAGGATTTACCGTCTTTAACGATGGAATTGCCCACTACAACAGTAGCTTGATTACCTATTTAGTTAGTGTCGGGGTTTTGGTCTTTGGGGTGAACTTCAACCTCTACTACTACCTCATGATCCGAAAATTCAAGGCCTTCTTTAAAGACGAGGAATTGCGGACCTATATCACCATCGTTCTGGTCTCAAGTGTTCTCATTGCCTACAATGTCCTCCATCTCTATGCCAATGTAGCTAAGAGCTTTGAGATCTCTTTCTTTCAAGTGTCCAATATCATCACTACAACTGGTTTTGGTTATGGAACGACGGAACAATGGCCTCTCTTCTCACAGTTTATCCTCTTAATGCTAATGGTTATTGGAGGGTCCGCCGGCTCTACAGCAGGAGGTCTCAAAGTCATCCGTTGCTTGACCTTATGGCGGATTGCAAAAAATCAGGTCCTATCCACCTTATCTCCTAATCGGGTCGTGACCTTGCACGTTAATGATACGGTACTAGATAAAGACACCCAGCACAAGATTCTCAAATACTTTACGATTTATAGTTTTATCACGATCGCTTTACTATTTGTCGTTAGCCTGGACAATAATAACTTCATGACTGTCGTCAGTGCTGTCTTTAGCTGTTTTAATAACATCGGACCGATGATTGGAACCGGTCAAACCTTCTCCATCTTTAGTCCCATTTCCAAATTCTTACTTTCCTTGGCCATGATTGCAGGACGCCTTGAAATCTACCCAATGATTCTACTCTTCCTCCCTAGAACATGGTCCAAGCGCTGATGGATAGCAAGGTATACAAAAAAAATGAGAGTGGGACAGGAGTATAACCTTAAATATAAAAAGCGAACAAAAAGAGTTTTCTGACATTCAGAATACTCTTTTTGTTCGCTTTTTGTCTAATCTATCGATTTTAAAAATTTATAATAAAGAATTCCTAAAATCAAAATCTTTTTGTCCTAGCCTCTCAATTGTCTTTGGATTATCGAGCAAGACGCAGTGGTTGAGTGGGCTCTACTACGCTGATTTCATCAGCTTTTACAGCCCTACTCAACTGTGCGGAGGTGGGACGACGAAATCGAATTCTAACGAATGACCGATTTCGGTCCCACTCTCATTTTTATTGATTTTTATCGTTCTGTCCCGACTTAGCATTTCGTCTCAGACTAAAATGGTCTGGCAAGGGATCTGGTCCCGCCTTGGTCCCTGGATGGCATCGCAAAATCCTCGCAATCCCCATCAGGACGCCTTTTGCTCCAAAGCGTTCAATCGCTTGGATCATATAATTAGAACAAGTTGGCTGAAAGCGGCAAGAGGGCGGAAAAAGGGGTGAAATCCACTTTTGATAGACCCTCACCATGGCGATCAAGATTTTCTTCATGCTTTTTTCGACCGTGTCACTGCTAGATTGTGCAGTTGGCTGATTTCTTTTTTATTCAAGCGGCGGTATTCACCTGGACGAAGTCCAGTCACATCCAGTGTTCCAAATCGGGTCCGAGAGAGCTTATCCACCAAGAGCCCCACGGCTTCAAACATCTTCTTGACCTGGTGATTGCGCCCTTCGTGGATGGTCAATTGCACCACTGAACGATTTTTATCCGCATCTACTTTTAAAATCTCATAAGTCGCTGGCTTGGTTTTCTTTCCATCAATGGTCACTCCACGTGTTAAGGGACGCAAGTTTTCCTTGTTGGCAATGCCTTTGACACGCGCCACATAGACCTTATCAATCTCATTACGTGGGTGAATCATCTCATCTGTAAAGTCACCATCATTGGTCAAAATCAAGACACCAGATGTATCCCAGTCTAGACGCCCCACAGGGTAGATTCGCTCTGGAACTTGAGACAAGAGATCAATCACAGTAGTTCGGCCTTTATCATCTGATACACTGGAGATCACCCCTCGTGGCTTATTTAAAAGATAGTAGACCTTCTCTTCGTTATAGATTGGAGTTCCTTCAACTTCAACCTTATCCCCTGATTGAATGATGGTTGCTAGTTCTCGTACAACTTGGCCGTTGACCGTTACCAAGCCTTGCTTGATCAGCTCCTCAGCCTTGCGGCGACTCGCTACACCTGCATGGGCAATGTATTTATTAATTCTCATCTAGTTCCTCTGTTCTCTCTGAAAATAATTGACCTTCTACTGGATCTAGTTCAATATCCTCGACCTTTGGCAATTCCTCCAAATGATTGACACCCATGTAATCCAAAAAATAGTCCGTCGTCACATACAAATTAGGGCGCCCGAGGACTTCTTTTTTCCCATCCTCACGAATCAGGTCAAATGATAGAAGCTTGGCAATAGCTCCACTGGAATTGACTCCCCGAATATCATCGACCTCGACACGAGTGATCGGCTGTTTATAAGCAATGATTGACAAGGTTTCAAGAGCTGCTCTGGACAAACTTTGGTTCATGGGCGTTTTAGAATAGTCACGTAGAACCGTTGCATAGTCTGCCTTTGTTACCAATTTATAATGAGAGGCCGTCTCCATCAAACAAAGGCTAGTCTCTTCATCTTCCTGGTATTTTTGGCTTAATTTATCTAAACTTTGCACCACGCCCGTAGGAGGCAAAGACAGAATATCGGCGATTTGCCTAGCAGTAATTCCTTCTTCGCCTGCTACAAATAAAAGTGCTTCAATTTCAGCTAGTTTGCTCATCTTCCATCCTATTTACGTAAATTTCTCCAAAAGCAGTATCTTGTACCACTGTCACCTCTTGGATCTTAATCAGCTCAAGCGTTGCAAGAAATAAGGTGATCACCTCTTGGAGATTAGCTGCTTTGTTAAACAAATCTTGCAAGAGAATTTGCGATTGATTCTGTAATTGTTGGCGCAGCTGGTCCATCAGATCTTCAATCTTGTATTCATCCTTTACAATGGTTGTATGGTTCTGACGGAATTCTTCCTTTTTCTTGGTTAATAGTTTTGAAAAGGCCAAGAAAAGGTCCACTGTAGTGCGATCGTGAAGCAATTCTGTATCATCATAGACCAATTCCAATTTGGGTTTTGAATAATAGAGGGCCCGTTCTTCGTGTTGAGAAGCCATCAATTCCCCTAATTGTTTGTAGGTCCGATACTCTTCCAATTGAGAAAGGAGATCTTGCTCCAGATCTTCTGCTTCCTCCAGCTCCTCTGCGACTTTTGGCAGGAGTCTACGGCTCTTGATCAATGTCAGCTGACTAGCCATGAGCATGTATTCCCCTGCTACCTCTAGCTTTAAAGCCTTCAGAGTTGCAAGATAGGCCAGATATTGTTCAATCACCTCAATCAGAGGAACCTCATAGATATCCATCTGGTACTTGGAGACCAAGTGGAGCAAGAGGTCCAAGGGACCTTCAAAATCTTTAATTTTAATATCCATTATTTATATTTTTCTAACGTCACCATAGTCTTTAAGCCCAGCTCACGCGCAATACTAAAGAGATCTACACCCAGTTCTCTTTGCTTCAAAATATATTGTTCGCGAATCGATTGTGCAGATAAATCTTGGTGGCCTTTTTCGATCAAGAAAGCCTCTAATTGTCGAAATCCCCACTGCCGTGAGTAGGATTTGCCTTTATTATCAAAGAGATAAACCCCATCTAAGAAGACTTGCAACTCATCCAGTAGAGTCTCTGGAACTTTTAAGACCCGTTTCTGACCATCCTTGCCCACTCGAATGACATGAAAGTCCATCTGAATATCTGCAACCTTGACTTGAAGAATTTCACTTGGCAATAAGCCCATCTCCAGAATCAATAAGGCCATCAAACGTCCCTGTGGGTTGGTTGATGCGTCCCAAAAATGGGTCAAATCCATCAACTCTCGATCATGGGTCTTGACGACATGAATTTTAGGCAAGACAAGGCGATGGTACTCTGAAATATGATGTTCTTGGTATAGATAGTAAAGGAATTGGTTGACGGCTGATAACTTCCGTTTTTGGACAGCCGGCTTAAAATCCTTAATAGAAGCTTGGTAAATTCTCAAATTTGTCGGTGTCACTTTTCCATGGATGGACTCAATAAATTGGTCCAAGTCATAGAAATAAGCCGACTGAGAATTTTCACTCAGCTCTTTTTGATCAATAAAACTTGCAATAAATTCTTTCATTTTGGAATCATCTCGTATTCATTTGAAAAATTATGCATGAGCGAATTGATGGCTTTGAGGATGGATTTTCGTGTGATAATTCCTTGGAAAATCCCTGCTTGGTCCACCACCGATAAGAAGGAATCATCCACCAGTTTATGGAGGACTTCTGTCAGATTAAAATCTACTCCGATGATCCCAACCTCTTTTTTTGCGATATCCACAATATCCATTGAAGCAAAAGTCTCCTCAGGAATGTTGTGTTGGAGTTGATACGATAAAATATCCGTTAGAGAAATGGTCCCTACAAACTTGCGCTCAGCAGTAACCACTGGAATCCGACTATAACTAATCTGACTTAAGAGCAAGACAGCGTGGTCCACATTATGGGTGTCAATTAAGACCGCCAAGTTTGTGGCAGGGGTTAGGAATGTTTCTTCTTGCGCCAGCAAGAAGTGCTCAAATTCCTTTGCGATCATCTGCTAAACTCCTTTGTTAATTCCGGATACAATACATGGTCTCTCGTGTAGTACTCTACCTTGTAATTGGAATCATCTATCTCAATTTTAGCATAGAGGCACTCTCGAATAGGACCACGTGGCTGACTGATCGAACCAGGATTCACAAAGAGGGTCCGACCTTCCTTCCAAGCATCTGGGATATGAAGGTGGCCGTAAAGACAGATATCTGCTTCTTCCTCTTGGGCCCACAGATCCAATTTTTGAAAACTAAAATTGATCTGGAAGAGATGCCCATGGGTCTGGATGATTCGTGTTGGCCCTAGTTGGGTCACCAAGCGTTCTGGATAGCCATCATAAAAATCCATGTTTCCTTTGACAACGTGAATCCCTTCCCAGACAAGATCATCACTTTTTAGTTCAGAATCCCCATTGTGAAAGATACCATCGACCTGACCTAGGTATTTGGCTTTAATTGCTTCTACGATGGAACGGTCTCCATGCGAGTCACTCATTACGATGATTGTTTGCTTTGCCATGATGGAAATACCTCCAATAATTTTTTAACAGCTAAAGCACGATGCGATTGTGTATTTTTTTCTTCAAGGGTTAATTCCGCAGCAGCACGGCCAGTTTCCCCAACCAAAAAGAGAGGATCATAGCCAAAGCCGTTTTCACCCTTAGGCTCAAAATTAATATAGCCTGGCCAATCCGCTTCTACTACTAGGCTTTCCTTACCAGGTTTTGCAACCACCAAGGTCGTATGGAATTGGGCTGAACGATCCTTCAATTCAAAGACCATGGCCAACTCATGCAACAACTTGGCATTGTTTTCCGCATCCGTCGCACCGACTCCCGCAAAGCGAGCAGACCAAACTCCAGGTAAGCCACCTAAGACATCCACCTTCAAGCCTGAATCATCTGCCAAGACCGTTTTGCCTGTTAATTCAGCGATTGTTTCAGCCTTGAGGCGGGCATTTTCTTCAAAGGTCATCCCTGTTTCTTCCACTTCTGGAAGCTCTGGATGTTGATTGAGGTTTTCCACTTCAAAGCCCAATTTTTCAAACATATTGCGGAATTCCCTGGTTTTTCCTTCATTACGAGTCGCAATAAGGATGGTATCTTTCACCTTATCTTGCCCTAAAAAAGCTTCTAAGTTCACACCCTCACTTGGTAGATGAACATAAAGTAAGCTGCCCTTTTCTACCAAGAGCAAGGCCCCTTGACGTTGGACAATCTCAAAAGCTCTTCCCTTGACCTCATTTAAGACTTCCGTCAAAAAAGTCAGGAAACGAAAAGCTGATCCATAGCGCATCACCGATAGATTAAGAGAGAAACCTTGGGAATTTTTTTCAAAGAGAAGTTCCAGCTGGTCTAACAGAGTGGAAGCTTCCGCAGGGACTTGACTAAATTGGTTGTAGTCTGCATCTTCTCCCCATTGGGCAATATACCAATCTTGGGAATCTTTGTATTCAAATAGTTTGTCACTCATAAATTCACATGCTCCACATTCACCGAACGCTCTAGCCACTTTTCAGCAATCGCTGCAAAGCTATTGGCATTTGCCGTTGTATAAAAACGATGGTTTTGCCCCGCTAGTTCACGGCTTTTGTTCAACTCAAAATAATTTAACAATACGGAAATATCCCGAACACACTCTGCCCCACTATCAATCAATTTAACAGATGGTCCCATCACATTTTGGATAATGGGTTTCAAGAGTGGATAATGGGTACATCCCAAAACAAGGGTATCAACCTTTCCAACTAGTGGTTTTAGGGTCTCATAGACCACCTTTTTACTAACGCTGGAGGTTAATTCATTCGACTCCACCAAGGGGACAAATTTGGGACAAGCTAGACTGGTGACTTCCATATCTGGAGCTAAGTGTTGGATTTTTTCTTGGTAGATTCCAGACGAGACTGTCATCGGTGTCCCAATCACTCCAATTTTTTGATGGATCGTTGATTTGATGGCTGCAGAAGCTCCCGGCAAGATCACTCCCAAAACGGGGATATCGAGTTTGGCCTTGACTTCTTCCCAGACAACAGCCGTTGCAGTATTACAGGCTAAGACAATCATCTTCACATTTTTTGTCAAAAGGAAGTTTACCATCTGCCAAGTATAGTCGCGAATTTGTTCTGCTGGTCTAGGACCATAAGGGGCACGCGCTGAATCCCCAATATAGACAACATCTTCATGAGGCAGTTGACGGAGCAGTTCGCGAACCACCGTCAGGCCACCTACTCCAGAATCTAAAAAACCAATCGGTCGGTTATCCATATCTCTTCCTTCCAAAAGGAGGGACTAAGAAATTCCTCCAAGCCCCTCTCATTTATTCTCGTGAGATTGTCCCACTCTTTATTTTTTCTTATTTTTCGCCATTGCAGATTTTTGTTGGTTGATAATTTGGCGATAGACTTGTTGAACTTTTGCTTCACTTGGACGTTGGCCACTAGCACCTAAAAGCGTCCGAACTGCTTCAACATTCAAACGGGGGTTTGATGCAAATTCTTTTTCAAATTGACGACGAAGCAAGAACATACCTGCAACCATTCCACCAAAGAAAGCCAAAATAATCAACAAAATTCCTAAAAAGAGATTCATACATTTTTCTCCGATCCATTATTTTTACATAACTATTATTATAGCAGACAATCGCTTATTTTTCAATGTCAAAGCCATAGAGAGTTGCCAGATAATCCTCTGGTTTTTCTGCCCGTCGAATCAAACGGGCCTGTCCATTTTCTTGAAGCAAAACTTCTGCTGAACGCAGCTTGGCATTGTATTGATAGCCCATTGAAAAACCATGAGCTCCCGTATCATGAATGACCAAGACATCTCCAATCTCCGTCACTGGGAGTTCTCGTTGTTTGGCAAATTTATCGTTGTTTTCACAAAGGCTTCCGACAACATCGACCACTTCTGTTGGTCCATCCGGACGGTCCATATTGGTGATATGGTGGTAGGCTCCGTACATAGCTGGTCTCAGAAGATTGACAGCAGAAGCATCAACGCCAACATAGGTCCGATAGGTCTTCTTTTTATGGGTCACGGTCGTCACTAAAAGACCGTTAGAAGCCAGCATAAAGCGGCCAAGCTCCGTATAGATTTTGACATGACCCAGACCTGCAGGTTTAAGAATGGCATCAAACACACGGTGCACACCTTCGCCAATTACAGCAATATCATTGGGACGTTGTTCCGGTTTATAGTTAATCCCAACACCACCAGATAGGTTGATGAAGCCCAAGTGAACCCCTGTTTTTTCGACAACTTCTACTGCCAATTCAAAGAGCTGACGCGCCAACTCAGGATAGTAATCGTTCGATACGGTATTCGAGGCCAAGAGGGCATGAATCCCGAACTCTTCCACGCCCAACTCCTTTAACTCCTTAAAGGATTGGATCAATTGCTCCTTGGTCATCCCAAACTTGGCTTCTTCTGGGTTGTCCATAATATCAGTTCCCAGTTCAAAGACTCCACCAGGATTGTAGCGGCAGGAAATCACCTTTGGAATGCTGGCAACTGATTTTAAGAAGGCAATGTCTTCGTAGGCATCCAGATTGATAGTTGCTTCCAATTCCCGAGCGTAGACGAATTCATTGGCTGGGGTGTTGTTCGAAGAAAACATGATCTCTTTTCCACTAAAACCCAACTTATCCGCCATTAACAATTCAACGTAGCTGGCAGTATCGACTCCACAGCCCTCTTCTTGCAAAATTTTTAGAATAGATGGATTGGGTGTGGCCTTGATCGCAAAGTATTCTTTAAAGCCTTCATTCCATGCAAAAGCCTTGTGAAGCGCTCGTGCTGTTTCACGAATCCCTGCTTCATCATAGAGATGAAAAGGCGTTGGAAATTCTTGGATCAACTGGTCCAATTGTTCACGGGTTACAAAGGGTGTTTTCATAAGCACTCATTTCTATTGTTTAGTCCATACTAGTATAGCACAAGTTTGGGAACAAAAAAAGCCGAGGCAACTGCCCCAGCTTCATCCGTCTTCATTAGTCGTTTCTTCCAAAAATTCGAACCAAACTGATAAAGAGGTTGATAAAGTCAAGATAGAGTTCCAAAGCCATGGCAACAGCCCAGCCTGTAGTGACTTGACCATTCGATTGATCATAAACATAGCGGATCTTTTGATTATCCCAAGCTGTCAATCCTGCAAAGAGGAAGACGGAGATAATGCTCAAGATATAATCCATTCCAGAGCTTCTCAAGAAAATATTGACGACAGATGCGATGATCACACCGATCAAAACGCCCATCAAGGCACGTCCCATACCTGAAAGGTCTTTTTTCACAACGCGTCCAATAGCTCCCATGACAACAAACATCAAGGCACTGACCAAGAAAGCCTTATAGACAGTCGCTTGCATGTATTGGGCAATGATAAAGCTGAGAGTAAATCCATTCAAAGCTGAGTAGATCAGGAAAATTGGAAGGGCAGACGGACTGTTTTTAACAGCCTTCCCACTTGCAACAAAGACCAAGATCAATTCTGCCGCAATAGCAATGTAATAAACCATTGGCGCAGTTGTCAGGATTTGAACGAAAAAGTCTTGAAAAACAGTCATCATAAGACCAGACACAAGGGCCGAAATCCCAACACCAATCCCTACTAAGGAATAGATTTTATTATAAAAAGCATTCAATCCACTTTGTTCTTGGATTATAGAGTCATTATACATCTAATAAACTTCCTTTCAAATTTATTTACTACGATTTTAACATTTTTCGGTGAAAAAATCTCTTTTTAGCCATCTTATGTCGTAACGGCTTGGAGGCTTCCTTGATCGCCCAGTATTTATCCACCATAGTCACCACGAAGGACTCTTTGTAACGAGGCGGAGCAAGGGTAGCCCCCCACATGTGTTTAACGATGATATCTTCTTCCCTAGCATTGAGTTCTGTAATCTTTCGCGCATTTCTTACAGCAATGCGTGGATGAACCCAGGCGTGGCTCTTTGTAAACTTGGTCTCACGCCAATCGTAATAAAATAGGTCATGTAAGAGACCACCCCGAGCCGCGCTTTTGGCATCCCAACCAAATCTTTTGGCCACCTTGTAGCTGGTGTAGCTGACGTGAATGGAATGCTCCAAGCGGTTGGAATGAATATGGTGGGGAATAGTGGATAATTTTTGAACCTTCGGGTGCTGGATCAAGTGTCCCACGTAGGTCATATATTCTTTGTCGTGATCATAATGCATTAGCTAACCACCTTTCATCGATGAGTTCTCCCAATCAGATCTCCAACAACTTTTCCTTACAGTTTCAGTATACTGCTTTTTCTCAAAAAAACCTTAAATAAAACATCAAAATTCCAGCAGCCACCGCAACATTTAAACTCTCGGCCAGACCTGGCATCGTGATATGTACGAGCTGGTCTGCTTGTGCCGCCATTTCTTGGCTGATGCCATTTCCTTCATTGCCCATGACCAGGATAAACTGCTCCATCTGAGGAAGCTGACGATAATCGATTGACGATTTCGATAAGGTCGTCGCAAGGACCGGAGTATTGGATTTGGAAGCACGCTCAAACAGCTCAGCTCGGTCCATTTTCCAGATAGGAAGATGGAAATGACTGCCCTGCATGGAGCGAAGGGTCTTGAGACTGTATAGATCTGCAGAGGCTTTTGAGAGAATGATACCATCAAAGCCTGCAGCATCCGCTGTACGAATCATGGTTCCCACATTTCCAGGGTCTTGTACATCCTCCAAATAAAGGTAACAGCCCTGCAACTGTTGAGGAACCTGAGCTGGCTCAAGAGCAATCTCTGCCACAATCCCTTGAGGGGTCTTGGAATCAGCTAACAGTTCCAAAATCTCAGGTGTCACTACTGTTACCTGATCCATCCCCTCTACCCGATCCAAAAACGCTTCTAAAACAAAGATCTGCCGGATAGGGGCTTGATAGTTCACTGCTTCTTCAAAGAGATGCCAGCCCTCAATCAGGTAGGAATCGGTTCGATATTTTTTTTGATGTAATTTTTTTGCATTTTTGATTCCATTATTGGATTTAGACGTTATAATATTCATAGGACTATTATATCACAAAGAAATCTGCTTCAGATGGATTTCTTTGTGCCTAGGAGGAAAGAAATGCAAAAGGTAAAAATGATTGCCCAAGGGCGTGTTCAAGGGGTTGGCTTTCGTTGGGGTGTCTATGCTCTTGCTCTTGAGATCGGTGGCATCACAGGGCGTGTCTGGAACAACGATGATGGAACGGTTGGCATATTAGCTCAGGCTGAAACCAGTCAACAAATGGCCAAATTCATTCAAGAAATCCGCAAAGGGCCAACTCCTTTTTCAAAGGTGTCCTATTTGGATGTCAATTTGGCAAATTTTGAAAACTTCTCCAATTTCAAAATTACAAATTAAGACGATCGCCCTATTGTGTATTTTCGAAAAAAACAGTAGAATAGAGAAGTATTATTTTTTAAAAGAGGAACTATTTGTGAAAAAAAATAAATTCGTATTACTGGCAACGATGGCTCTCACTTCCTTGGTCTTTTTGTCAGGGTGTGTCGGCATCGATCGTAAAACTGGCAATCCAACTGGATTCATCTGGAATGTCCTTGGACGTCCAATGGGGGAAGCCATTAAATTCTTTGCCAACAACCTCGGCTTAGGCTTTGGACTTGGCATTATTATTGTGACCTTGATTGTCCGCTTGATTATCTTGCCACTTGGCTTGTACCAATCGTGGAAGGCAACCTACCAATCTGAAAAGATGAACTACTTAAAGCCGATCCTTGGTCCTATCCAAGATCGGATGAAAACAGCTAAAACTCAAGAAGAAAAATTGTTAGCTCAACAAGAATTGATGATGGCCCAACGTGAGAATGGAGTCAGCATGTTTGGAGGCATTGGTTGTTTACCACTATTGATCCAAATGCCATTTTTCTCAGCTCTCTTCTTTGCGGCTCAACACACCAAAGGGATTGCTGGACAGACCTTCCTTGGAATTCCTCTTGGTAAGCCTAGCTTGCTTTTGACAGCGATCGTTGCGGTCCTCTACTACATTCAAAGTGTGCTCTCACTTCATGGGATCGAAGATGAAACTCAAAAGGAAAGCATGCGCAAAGCATCGCTGATGAGTCCAATTATGATCGCTGTCTTCTCTGTTCTAAATACTGCTGGAGTGACCCTTTATTGGGTAGTCGGTGGGGTCATCCAAATCATCCAACAATTTGTCGTTAATTACCTGATTCGTCCAAATCTTCGCAAACGTGTCGCTGAGGAATACAAAAATAATCCTCCAAAAGCAACCAGTCACCGTGTGAAAAAAGACGTTACCCCAACTGCGACAACACAACTCCAACACAAGCCAAAAAGCAACCGCAACGCAGGAAAACAACGCAATCGAAAATAAGATAAACAACTAAATTCTAGTAGCATACAAAGGAGGCTGGGACAAAAGTCCTAGCCTCTTAATTATTTTTGGATTGTCGAGTAAGACGCAGTGGTTGAGTGGGACGACGAAATCGAATTCTAACGAATGACCATTTTCTGTCCCACTCTCTTTTTTGATACCGTTCAGCCAGTCACAAGAATCCTCACTCTCACAAAGAGACCCTCCTCTTTTAAAGCCAAAAAAGAAGGCTCTCCTCGAGAACCTACTTTTTTATCTTACACCGTTTTTTCTACGTTCAAAATTTTCACTTGGTAACTTCCAACCGGTGTCTCAACTGTGACTACGTCGCCTGTTTTCTTACCAATTAAGGCATGTCCAATAGGGCTTTCATTTGAGATCTTCCCAGCAAAAGCATCCGCTCCTGCGGATCCAACGATACTGTAGACTTCTTGATCGGACTCTCCAACTTCTTGAACCGTTACGGTTTTACCAATAGCGACTTCATCTACCGCTACAGCGTCACTATCAACGATTTCAGCATAACGAATTTTTGTTTCCAAGCTGGAAATTTGTCCTTCTACAAAAGCCTGTTCATCCTTGGCTGCTTCGTACTCAGAATTTTCTGAGAGGTCTCCATAAGAGCGAGCTACCTTGATCCGTTCGACCACTTCTGGACGACGGACCAATTTCAACTCTTCTAATTCTTGTTCCAATTTTTCTTTTTCTGCTAAGGTCATAGGGTATGTTTTTTCTGCCATGTTTCTTCTCTTTCTATATTTGAATGAAAAAGCTGTGGACGCGCCACATGCTTTTCCTAGTTTGAACTTGCTTGCGTCAATTTACTATTGACGTGTTCTTCTACATTTTTATTATGTTCTTCATAAGTCTTTGCAAAGAAGACCTCACCTGTCTCAACATTTGCAACAAAGTACAAGTAATCTGTTTTACTTGGGTTCACCGTTGCTTCAATCGCTGATACCCCAGGACTGTCAACCGGTCCAGGCATCAATCCAGTATTTTTATAAATATTGAATGGAGAATCAAGTTCTGTGTCAATCGTTGCATCTTCTTTTAGGGTCGTTTTTTGACCAAGTTTGCCTTGCGCATAAAGAATGGCAATGTTACTTTGCAGTGGCATATCTTGGTTTAAGCGGTTATAGAAGACACTTGCGATATCTTTGCGGTCCTGGTCGTTTGCTCCTTCTTTTTCAACTAAGGAAGCAAGAGTCAAGACTTCATTGACGGTGAGGTTTTTGCTTTCAAGTGTATCATAATAGGAACTTAATTTTTGATCCATCGCTGCAAGCATCTGCTCGATCATATCTTCCACTTTGGTATCTTTCCCATAATTGTATGTAGCTGGGAACAGATAACCTTCTAAGCGGTAACGAACACCTGAATCCTTACTTGGAAGATTGGCCAAGAGCTTAGGATACTTCGCTACCATCTTCTCAATAAAAGCTTCGTCTTGGACTGCCTTCAAGAAATCGTCTTTCTTGTATGGTGTCTTACCTTTCTTCTTCGTGGAGACATCCGTAGTGATGGCTTCCGCAATCTGATCGATTGAGTAACCTTCAGGAACCGTCACCTTACCAAGAACTGGAGGTTGAGGGGTTTTGGTCCCTTCTTCCTGCAATTTTTGAATGATGGTTTCTAAATCCATACTCTTTTGCAAATTGAAATAACCAGATTTGAAATTGCTGTAGTTCTTAAACTTGGTGTAGTAGTTGAAGAACTGGCCGTTTTTCACGAGACCTTTTTTCTCTAAGATGCTTCCAATCTCACGATTGCTAGAACCAGCTGGGATCTCAACCGTCACAAACTCTGTTGCATTCTTATCCATAGGTTTCAAAGCTGAGTTGACATAAGTCGCAGCAAAGATCCCCGTCGCAACGATCACAACCAATAAGATGGTGACCACCGTCCGGACAATGCGTTTGGCAATCTTATTTTGTTTCTTTTTCTTTTGATGACGTGTTGAGCGTGATAGTTTGTCTTCTACTGGCTTTTGACTTGGTTCTTTGAGAGTCGTTTTTGACGGCTCGCTCCCTTTTTCATCAACCACAGCAGGACTAGCCTCAGGCTGTTGTTCCACTTCTTCTCCTTTTGGAGGCGGTGTGGATGCTTCATCTTCTTTCGGTGAAGAAGGGGTTTCAATACTTCTATCTGGTAGATCATACTCTTTTTCAATCTTTAAAAGTTGCTCGTTCGCCTCTTCTAAATCTCTGAGGATCTGCTCTTTGAAGCTTAATCCCTTCTCACTATCTTGTGATTTATCAGTCAAATAATTGACCTCCCTCATCATAATCCTTAATATTATATCTTAAAAGATTTAGAAAAGCAATACAAATCGCCCTTCTTCTTGAAAACACCTATTTAATCAAGTTTTTTCCTTTCCCAAACCAGATTGTACCATACTTCTCCCGCATACTGAGAGTCAGACAGTCCTTCATTTGTAAAGCCGTGTTTCTCATAATAAGGAATCAAATAATCATGACAGGTTAGATTGATCCCTTGACGGTCATCCTTGATGGCAATCTCCTTCATCGCCTCAAGCAAGAGCCTACCAACACCCAATCCTTGGGCTTCTTTGGCAATGGACAGACTGGTAATGGAAATAAAGCCTTTTTCGATATGACTCAGATCTTCGACCTCTGAAAAGGAGGAATCGATCAAATAGCGCTCTGGCCTAACAGGACCTTCTAGATAGCCTAAAATCTGACCTTTGCTCTCTGCTACTAGAAAAGTTGAGCGAATGGCTTCAATGTGATCTCGTAAGATCTCGCGTGCAATCGCTTCTTCTGCAGAAAAATTCTCCTGTTCAATACGCTCAATAGCATCCAAATCATCTAGACGAGCTTGTCGAATAGTCAGGTCTTCTTTCATTTTCTTTTCCTTTCAATCCCTAGCAAATACTAGAAAATGCTGGCTTCATTTTTTGTGTCCGACAGCAATGTGAGCCTGAAATCACGCGATTCCAGACTCACTTTTTTATTGTACACTATGTGTCAAGCTTGATAAGAGACGTTCGAATGAGTATTCATAAGTTTGAATATCTCCGGCTCCCATAAAGACATAGACTGCATTGTCATGATCCAGCAAAGGAGAGACATTCTCAGCGGTAATCACGGCTGAGCGTTTCACAATCTTGGCTTCCAGATCTTCCACCTTGACATCACCATGGTCTACTTCACGCGCAGAACCATAGATCTGAGCCAAATAAACTGCGTCGGCTTGGTTCAAGGCATCTGCGAACTCATCTAACAGGGCAATGGTCCGTGTAAAGGTGTGTGGTTGGAAAATGGCTACAATTTCCTTGCTTGGGTATTTTTGACGGGCCGCATCTAAGGTTGCAATAATTTCTGTTGGATGATGCGCAAAGTCATCAATAATAACGGTTCCATTGACCACCTTTTCAGTGAAACGGCGTTTCACTCCCGCGAAGGTCTTCAAATGTTCGCGAACAAGGTTCAAGTCAAAGCCAGCAATGTACAGCAAGGCAATGACAGCTGTCGCATTCATGATATTGTGGCGACCAAAGGTTGGAATATGGAATTGACCCAAATCTTCCCCATGGTAATGCACGCTAAAGGTTGATCCGGTTGTGGAACGAAGTAGGTTGCTCGCTACAAAATCATTGTTTTCCTTGTCAAAACCATAATAATAGATCGGTGCTTCAGAGGTAATCCGACGCAACTCCTTGTCTTCTCCATAGATGAAGAGACCCTTACTGATTTGTTTGGCATAATCGTTAAAGGCATTAAAGACATCTTCTAAGCTCGTGAAGTAGTCTGGGTGGTCAAAGTCAATATTGGTGATAATGCTGTACTCTGGATGGTAAGGCATAAAGTGGCGTTCGTACTCATCTGATTCGAAGACAAAGTATTTGGCTGCGGCAGAACCACGACCAGTCCCATCTCCGATCAAGTAGCTGGTGTCTGTAATGTTCGATAGAACGTGTGAGAGCATCCCCGTCGTTGAAGTTTTGCCGTGTGCACCCGCAACCCCCATACTAACAAAGTCACGCATAAACTCTCCAAGGAATTCATGGTAACGTTTATAGGTCAAACCGTGTTCATCCGCATAAGCAATCTCAACATTGTTGTCCGGACGAAAAGCATTTCCGGCAATGAGAATCTTGTCTCCTTCTAGGTTTTTCACATCAAATGGGTAAATTTGAATTCCAGCCTGTTCCAAGCCACGTTGTGTAAAGTAATACTTGTCAACGTCTGACCCTTGAACAGTATGTCCCATTTGGTGAAGCATGAGCGCCAAAGCACTCATACCAGCTCCTTTAATTCCAATAAAATGGTATGTTTTAGACATGTTCTCTCCTTATTCTTCATCTAGATGCGTCAGATCCAATTCTTGTTTGATTGGCTGAGGTTTTAACTTCTTTTGATCGTGATTGTAGATCTGACTGGTTTTTAAGAAGTCGTAATTATTTTTTTTCTTATCAGTAGGATCTACTACTTCCTCTTCCTTGGCTGGTTCAATATTGGCAAGGATCAGCTGGTCTTGTCGCAACCGTTTACTGTACTTCAATAATTCACCAGGGTTTTCTTTTTGAAAAGGAGCCGTTGGTTGAGTAGATTTGCGCTCTGAAATGAACGGTTTTTTTCGATTGGCCGTTGTAGAGGATGGATCTGTAGTCAGATAAGGTGCCGTGCGTTTCTTTTTCAGATCCTCACGCGCCCGCTCTCTTGCTTCTTCTGCATAGCGATTGGCTGGGCTTTTCTTATCTATCGGTTCTTTAAAATCCGGTTTTCTAACAGGACGTCTTTTTGGTAGAGGCTCCTCTAGCGGTTGATGATAGGGATGCTTAGGCTTGGTATTTTGGGCAATTGGCTGCCACTCCAAATAATTTTTATCCACGTACTCTCCCGTGATGTTACTGATCAAGTCCGTCTCATCATAGAGGTTCATGTGGGGCATCTCTGTTAACATTACCTCATTATCCCCTACCTGAGGAAAATATTTTTCTGTCATGCTTTCTTCCTTTCGACACTCCATTTATTATAAACTATTCACAGAATTTTTCAAGCTATTCTGATTGAATTCCAAGAATCTCACGAATTTCTTCCACAGATAGACTGGAACGTGTTTCCGTTCCGTCCAGAATTGTTGAGACCAAGTGTCTTTTAGAAGCTTGAAGCTCTTGGATTTTTTCTTCAATGGTCCCTCTGGTAATCATTCGGTAGACTTCTACATTTTGGTCTTGCCCCATCCGATGGGCACGGCCGATCGCCTGATCTTCCACGGCAGGATTCCACCACAAATCAACTAAAATAACGGTATCAGCACCTGTTAGATTGAGCCCAACCCCTCCAGCTTTTAGAGAAATGAGAAAGGCAGTGCGTTCTCCACTATTAAAGGCATTGGTCATTTCCTGACGTTCTTTAGCAGGAGTCGATCCTGTAATTTTAAAGGAGGTCATCCCCAATTTCACGATTTCTTTTTCTAAAATGTCCAACATACCTCTAAATTGGGAGAAGATGAGGACGCGATGATTGCTATCCTGGATTTGCGCCAGCAGGTCTCGCAGACTTTCTAATTTACCACTTTCACCTTGGTAGTCCTCCATAAAGAGGGCCGGTGTATCACAAATTTGGCGCAAACGCATGAGACCCGACAGAATTTCTACCTTACTTCTGTTTAATTCTTCATCACTTGACGTTCTTACTCGATCTTGAATCTGCTTTAATTGGGCCAAATAGATCGTTTTTTGCGCTTCATCCAACTCATTGTGATAAGTGGTTTCAATCAAATCAGGTAGTTCCTTGAGCACCTCTTCTTTTTTCCGCCGCATCACAAATGGTTTGACAAAGCGGGCAATGGTCTCAGGGCTTAATTTTTGGAATTCTTTTCTCGCTGGAAATAGGCCTGGGAGGACAATCTGAAAGATGGACCAAAGTTCTCCTACGTGATTTTCAATTGGTGTCCCAGACAAGGCAAAAACATGCGCTACATCAAAGCCTCGGAGGTGTTGAGCAATTTTTGTTTGGGCATTTTTCATGACCTGAGCTTCATCCAAAATCAGGTATTCATACTGATTCTTTTGGTATTCTTCCACATCTTGGCGGAATGAAGCATAACTGGTGATGACGACCTGTGGATTCGTCGCAATGATTTCATCACGATGCTGCTTCAGGCCATAAACAACCGCAACCTCCAATTGAGGAGCAAATTTTGAGAATTCTTGCTTCCAGTTATAGATGAGACTAGACGGCGCTAAAATCAAAATCTTGGTATCTTTTTGAACAATGCTCGTCAAAAAAGAAATGGTTTGGAGGGTTTTCCCAAGCCCCATATCATCTGCTAAAATACCGCCAAAGCCGTAATGATTCAGCATAGAGAACCATTTGATCCCAGTTTCTTGGTAATCTCTAAGAGTGGCTGTTATGGCCATCTGAGGGAGAGGGTAGTCTTCAGGATGTGTTAAATCATGAGCCAGGTGTTGGAATTCCTCAGAAAAATGGACATTTGCTTGGTTTTCTAATAATCCTGTTAGTTCATAGGCCGCAATTCGTTGCGTCTGCAGTTTGCCACCCTTGGTCATTTTTGCCCGTAACTCGACTAAGGAACGACTGATCTTTTTCGTCTCTTCATCAAAGACAAGTACCTTTCCCGTATGGCTGACAAAGTAGTCTTCTTGGCCCACTAAAGCTTTTAGGACCTGGTCTACCTCAGCCGGATCAATACTTGCAAAATCAAAACCAATTTCAAGCAAGCGACCATTGGTCTGGACATCAATTTTAGGACGTTCGACTTGATAGAGCTCCAAGAGGCGATCCGATAGTGTCACCTCGCCAATCACTTCAAAGGATGGAATTTGCTGGTGAAAGAAGGGGTAGATTTGCTCACTCGACAACGAACTTCTTTGGGAAGAAAAATCATCTGTAAAGCCTGCAGCCAGCATAGTTGAAAAGACCTCTTGCTCCTTATCAAAATCACTAGAATAAGGGAGGTTTAGCAGTTCTTCACGCGAACTCACCCTACGATCCTTAAAGCGAAAAACCATATCCAATAAAATGGTCCGATCCTGAGCCAAATCAAAATAGAATTCCGGCGTAAAATCATGGATCAAAAAGCTGGTTGGCGCCTGAATAGGACCCAGTTTTTTAAACTCTTTTAAACTATAGGCCAGCTTTGTCTGGTCCGCCGGATCAAAATGCAGACGTTTCTTTTGATCCTGATCCATTGGTAAGTCTTGGATCGCCTTCCAGAGTGTCCTTTGTTGCGGAGTCAAATGGTAAAAAATCCCATTTTGAAAAAGATAATCCCCCGCTTCAACCACCTTAACCTGAGGCTCCGTGATTATCAATTCATAATATTCTCCATGATCCTCTACTTGAAAGTTAAAGAGAGCTTCGTCACCATGGACATCTTGAAAAAAGACTTCTTGAAAATCATACAAGCTGTATTGTAGGAGAAAAGAGTCTAGGCTCATTAGTAAGTCCACAGCTTCTTCAAAGAGACTAGGCGGAAAATAAAGATGACGTCCTGCATTGGGGAAAAAATCTTGCTCTTTGGTCGTACGATCAATGACCAAGCCCTGTAGAAAACGAATCAGATCTTGGCTGGCTTCATCAAATTCCAAGTAAGAAATCGGTTCATAGTAGCTTTTACCAATCGCAAAATGTCCTTCTTTTTGAAGGGTCTGCAAGAAAGCTAAGATATCACGAATCACGTAAGAACGTTCGTCTGGCAGACGACGGATACGAAGACTCCATAAAAATTGACCAGAAAAATCATCCTCATGTCCAACGGTTGATAAGACATAGCGAGTTTCTTTTTTTTCAATTTTTGGAAGGACTTGATCTAAAAATAAACGGCCAAAAGAGACTTTTTCTTGGGTCTCTTCGGTCGCGCTCGCATCTTCTTCCAGACTGGTAAGAGCTGTTTTCCCCTTGTCGTCATTTTTCAAGTAGGCCTCAACAGCTGCCAAATGCGTACAGAATTTTTTCTTTTGAAAGAAGGCACAACTACAAAAGATCGCCTCGTCATCTAAACTGTAGCGCAAACTTTCGTCTTCTACTCGAAAATAGAGGTACTTATCTTTCACTTCCTGAAGGGAAACTTTCCCTGCTTCATAGAGAAGGCTCCCTTGTGAACGAACCTTCCCAGGAATTAATTTTGCCATGTTTACCACCTTATATTCATCCCTTTATTATACCATATCCATAGAAAAATGGGAAAAGATAGTCATCATCTTGAAAGGATTTTAGCCCATTTTAGATAAAAAAAGCTGAGACCAGATTGTCCCAGCTTTTCAACTGATTTCGTAACAAGAAAGGTCTCCTTGTAAACCTATTATAGTCAACAAAAAGTCTTTTTTATCGTTGTTTAATATATTTAGAAAATTTATTGGGCTTTGACAGCTCCATTTTCTTCCAATAGTTTTTTATTTTTTGAATAGTCAGTTAAGTCCTTCAATTTCTTATTCGTCTTAAAAACTTTGTTCCAAGCTTTAAGATCTAATTTCGAAAGATCTGTCACTACATGGATCTGTAAATGGCCTGACTTGGATTTTTCAACAGAATAGTCCATTCCCTTTATATGACCATAATTTTCAAGCAAACTATCTTTCGCTGAATGAAATGATAACGAATCAGAAGCATCAATATCGGGTAATTCTTTCCAGAACTCCGTCTTAAGGATCTCATTGTTTTTTACAGTTAGAATAGTCGTCTCATCACCATCTTTCATCGAACTATGATATTTTTCTTGACGCGTTGATTGACAGGCTGTTAACAAAATAAAGACAAAGCTGGCAAAAATTAATTTTACAAAACGATTTGTTTTTCGCATTTTTCCCTACTTTCGTTTACGGGCAATCAAATGGATCGGTGTGCCTTCAAAGACAAAGGCCTTGCGAATTTGATTTTCTAAGAAACGCAAGTAAGAGAAATGCATGAGTTCTTCTTCATTGACAAAGACGACAAAAGTCGGTGGTTTGGTGGAAACCTGTGTTGCATAAAAGATCTTGAGACGTTTTCCTTTATCAGTAGGTGTTGGGTTGATGGCAATGGCATCCATAATGACATCATTCAGGACAGCTGAAGGAATCCGTGTATTTTGACTTTCACTGATCTGTTTGATCATCTCTGGTAATTTGTGCAAACGTTGTTTGGTAAGAGCGGACACAAAGACAATCGGAGCATAGGAAAGGTACTGGAATTGATCGCGAATATCCTCTTCCCACTGCTTCATGGTATGGTTGTCTTTTTCAATGGTGTCCCACTTATTGACCACGATGATCATGCCTTTACCAGCTTCATGGGCGAAACCGGCAATCCGCTTGTCGTACTCGCGAATTCCTTCTTCGGCATTGAGCACCATCAAGACGACATCGGAACGATCGATAGCACGCATGGCACGCATAACGGAGTATTTTTCAGTATTTTCATAGACTTTTCCAGACTTACGCATACCGGCCGTGTCGATCATGGTAAATTCTTGGCCTTCGGCATCCGTAAAATGGGTATCAATGGCATCCCGAGTTGTACCAGCTACTGGGCTTGCAATCACACGGTCTTCACCAAGAATCGCATTAATCAAGCTAGATTTCCCGACATTTGGACGGCCAATCAAGCTAAATTTAATCAAATCTGGGTTTTCTTTTTCTGTTTCAATTGGAAGATTTTCGATGATGGCATCAAGTACATCACCGGTTCCAATCCCATGGACAGAGGATACTGGAAGGGGCTCACCCAGTCCCAAGGCATAAAAATCATAGATGTCATTGCGCATCTCTGGATTATCGACTTTATTTACTGCCAAGATAACAGGTTTATGAGTCTTGTAGAGAATACGAGTAACATATTCATCGGCATCGGTGATCCCTTCTTTACCAGAAACGACAAAGACGATCACATCTGCTTCATCCATGGCAATTTCTGCCTGATGTTTGATTTGCTCCATAAATGGGGCATCCACATCATCAATTCCTCCAGTATCAATGATACTAAATTTCCGGTTTAGCCACTCAGCTGTTGCATAAATGCGGTCCCGAGTGACTCCTTCCACATCCTCAACGATGGAGATCCGCTCACCGGCAATCCGGTTGAAAAGCGTTGATTTTCCGACATTGGGACGGCCTACAATCGCAATAGTTGGTAGGGCCATGATTTCCTCTTTTCTTCTAACGAAATGTTTATAATAGTTTGTGTTTTTCTAACAAGCCTTTGGTCGTTGCTTCTTCAGGTTGACCAAACTGAGTTGCCACCCGCTCGCTCCAACTATCCGTTGCACGCGCGCCAGCATAATCAGCCTGCACCTGATCAAAAGCAGATACAAAAGACGGATCCTGCTCTTGATAGTCTTCCTGAAATACGACTTGTTCCAACGGCAAGCGTGGTTTCACAGGATGGTCTTGATTAGGGACTCCTAGCGCTATCCCAAAAACAGGGTAGGTATAATCTGGCAGATGAAAAAGTGTTGCGACTTCTTCTGCACAGTAGCGTAACATGCCAATAATGACACCTCCGTAGCCCAGACTTTCTGCTGCTAAAAGCGTATTTTGAGCAGCTAAGGCAGCATCCACTGAAGTGATCAGCAAATTGTCCACACCTTCCGGATGGAAGTCCTTCTCATGCAGATGGACAGCTTTTTCAGCTCGATTTAAATCTCCAACAAATAGAAGGAAGGCCGCTGCTTGACGAATGGCTTCTTGAGGAAGCAAGTCGTAGAGAGCCTCTTTTTTCTCTTTGCTCTTGACCACAATCACAGAATAAGACTGAAAATTTTTCCAGCTAGAAGCCATCTGGCCAGCCGTCAGAATTTCGTTGAGATCTTCTTCCTTGATGGCTTCATCCTTAAAACGACGAACAGAAAAATGAGACTTCATTAAACGGATGGTTTCATTCATCGGCGGTTTACTCCTTCCAAATGGACTTCTTTAGCTAAGAATTTCACACGCTCCATCAGGCGTTTGGCTTGCCAGGTTTCATCACCATTGCGCGAGGCCGAAAAGTGACCTTCTAGCTCTTCCAAGTTAAAGTTGGAAGTAAAGAAGGTAGGGAGACTTTCCTGCATCCGGTGTTGCAAGATCACTTGCAGCACTTCATCTCTCACCCAGGTCGACATCTGTTCAGCGCCGATATCATCCAGAATTAAAATTTCAGCTTTCTTGACCTGATCAACCATTTCCTTGACCAAGCCTGAGCTAATAGCATTTTTGACATCGATCACAAAGCTAGGAAAATGAAGAAGGGTGGTAGAGGCTTGACGCTTTTCAGACAAATCATGGGCCAAGGCCGCCATCATGTAGCTCTTGCCTACTCCAAAATCACCATAAAGATAGATCCCTTTTTGGTAGTCGGGATACTTGGCTACAAAATTCGCTAATTCTTCAAAGGCCACAAATCGTCCCTTGTCATCCAGTTCAACCTTAGCGAGACTTGCCTCTTTCAAGGTTGATGGTAGATTGATCAGGTTCAGACGTTGGTTAATTGCAGCTCGTTTTTGAGCCTCAATCAGCTCAGGTGTCTCTTCATAGGCCACATCTGCATAGCCCTCATTCATGGTTAAGACAGGCTTATACCCTTTGGCAATATAATCGGGATCTCCCAGCAAAAAGCGGTTGCGCTCACTAATGTATTGATTAAATTTTGAAATACTGCGACGTATTTCTTGCTCGGACAAGGAGCGGTCCTTGATAAAAGCCGCAACTTCCTGATCCGCTAAAATTTGCGCCACCAAATCCTCATAATTGAATTGACGGGCACGGTTCATGTGAGACATGGTTTGACCGACACTTTCCATCTACTCACCTCCTTGATTTAATTTTTCTAATAGACGTTGTTTCTCTTTTGCAAGATCCACTTTTTCTTCTTGACTAGTTTGATTTTGGTAGTTTGGCTGGCTCCACTTAGGAACATTGGTTGGTCTATCTTTTGGAGATGTCGCCTTTCCACCTTTATTCCCTTGATTCTTCGCCTGCTCTTGGCGCTCTCGAACCTTGAGAATCGCCATTTCTGCACTATTGACCTTTTGGTAAGAAAAATCATTGCCCACCTTTAAGGCATACTTCTCATTGAGATTCGCCGACTGGGTTTTGTTAAAGGTCAGCAATAAAATAATATTGATGACTTCATCCAGCAAGCCCAGTTCAGCTAGTTTAGTCAAGGTTTTGCGCTCGCTCTGTGTAATGGTTGCCTTGCGGGCCTTTTTGATCTCAGCCAAAAATTGCAGGCTTGTTTTTTGCTTGGCTTCCTTCAGGATTGTCTCTTCCTGACGACTATAGGACAGACGTAGATTTTCTTGGTTTCCTTGGGCCAATTTTTGCCGCATTCGTTTAGGTGAAATGGTCCGCTCCACAAGAGTTTCTTTGGCAAGGAGATAAGTTTCATACCAGGTCCAATGTTGTTCTTCAGCTATTGCAAAGAGAGCCAAGGTTGCCTCTCCTTCATCTTCAAAGCGAAGGCCATCTCGACGCATCATGCGTTTGAACATTTCCATATCAAATGCTTGTTTCTTACTTGGTACAACCGCACTCTCTCCTTCTTCCAGACCGAAAATTTGTGAGAAGGACACCTGGCGCTTGGTTCCTAGTGAATGCTCTGGAAGTAACTCTTCTAGAGCTTTCTCTCCAATCTTTTTTTCAAGCAAGTGTTTATAAACAGCATTCGAGAAGAAAGACTGACTCTCAAGAGGAGCATACAGCTGAATAGTGAGTGCATCTTCTTCCTCAAAAATATCCATCAAGCCCATCGCAATCAAACGGTCAAAAGCTAGTAACAGTTGAGGAAAGCCAAGATCGATATGATTGAGAATCTGTGCCAAGAGGTGTTGCTTTTCACCTTGATCATAACTGGCCACTAGGTAGCGATAAACCGAAACGGTTTCCAGCCCCAAAATCGGCAAATAATACAGCTCCAGCGCAGGCCCTACTGGTGGCAGAGATTGATTTTTTAAAAATGCGAAAGGAGTATTGGGCTTCATTTATTTTTCCTTTTTCTTCTTGCTTCCCTTGGTAATTTGCTTCAAGAGAGTCTCCAATTCACCGACATCCTTGAAACTCCGGTAAACACTAGCAAAACGCACATAGGTAATCTCATCTAGGTCTGCTAATTCATCCATCACTAAGGAACCAATGTACTCACTATTAATTTCATTTTCACTTTGGCTGCGAACCTTTTGTTCGATTTGGTTCACAATCTCCTCGATTTCATCACTTGAAACCGGTCGTTTTTGAGCCGAGCGAATGATCCCATTAAAGATCTTATCACGAGAAAATTGCTCACGCGTTCCATCTTTTTTGACAACGACCAGGGTTCGTTCTTCTACTCGCTCGTAGGTAGTAAAGCGATAGTGGCACTCTTCGCATTCCCGACGACGGCGAATGGTTTTTCCATCCTCAGCTTGTCGACTATCTACCACACTGGACTTACTTCCACCACATTTTGGACAACGCATTTGCTACCTCCTTAAACTGTTTTAACACTTCATTTTACCATAAATTGAATCGTAAAGAAAGCAGAAGAGGAGCAAAGGTTCGCCTCGAAAACTCCTAAAATACAGCAAAAAAAGAGTTCGAATAGAAGGTGTTCAAACAAAACGGCTTCTATCGACTCTCCTTTTGAATTACAAAGATAAGACGGCTTCTAGACCATAGTGGTCACTCACCAGTGGTAGGTTTTGGCCATCAAAGATCACGTGTAAGTTCTGAATGTCCCATTCTTGGCTGGCAAATACATAATCAATTCGCAAAGGCACTTGATTGTCCGTCCAACCATCGATTCCTGGACCTACAGTATAGGTTCCTCTCGTTTCTTTGGCCTCGATAAAACTATCCTGAAGGACAAACGGACTAGACAAAATCGTTTCGTAGCCCTCTTGACCTGCGGGATTATTAAAGTCACCAGCTAAAATAAACGGTTTTCCCACTTGGCTGAAATAGTTCTCAATGCGTGGCCACTCAAACTGGAAGCCTTTGTCCCACCATGAAAGATGGACACTAGCAACAGCAATTTCTTTCCCATCGACCGTCGTATGAGCTACTGCTACTCGCCGGGTATGGTAGTCCTTAGGATCATCCATATTGGATACTAAGATCTCCTCGGCCCTCAAAGGTTGACGCGAAAGAACCGCTACTCCTTCATTTAGGTGGTCATAACCGATATGGTTGTAGGCCCAAGTCCAGTAATAGTGGAGCCCTTGAGCAGCTAACTCCTCAACCAAAACCCGTACAAAATGATCCTTATGAATGGCTACAGCTGACGGTAAAGCCTGATAATACCCATCTGTTTCAACTTCCTCAGAGGCCATCTCTTGATTGACTTCTTGAAAGCAAATCACATCATATTCAGCTTTTAAAATTTGCTCCTTGAGAATCTCAAATTTTTCTTGGGCATTCTCTTCCATCCAACTATGGGAATTTAAGGTTAAAAATTTCATTCCCTGATTTCTCCTTTTTCAAAAACGAGAAACGGCAAGAGGCCGGGAACACTGTCCCAACCTCATTTTCTTTGCCAAAATCTCTTATAATTCTACTGTTGCGACTGGCGCGTTTGCTGCCAATTGACCAGTATGTTGGACTGAGACTGACTTGATGGCATCCGCATTGGTGAAGACAACAACTGTAGTAGTTTCACGACCTGCTTCATGGATCGCATCCAAGTCTGCTTCTACTAAAAGGTCACCTGCAGCCACTGTTTGTCCTTCAGACACTTTGACCTCAAATGGTTTTCCTTCTAGACTAACAGTATCTAAACCGATGTGAACCAAAACTTCCAAACCATTTTCGGTTACTAAACCAAGGGCATGTTTGGTTGGGAAGATACTGGTAATCTTACCAGCGACTGGAGAGACGATATGTCCATTTTCAGGCTCAACTGCAAATCCATCTCCCATCATTTTTTGTGAAAAGACTGGATCTTTTACATTTTCAATAGTGATGACTTGACCATCTGCCACTGAGTGCACTTCATCTGTCACACCCTTAAATGTTGCTTCCGCTTTTTGAACGGCAGTCATTTGGCTAGGTAGTGTTTCAGGAATGACTTCGCCTGAATCGAGTACATCTTGGATATCTGATTTCAAGACGTCAGCTTTTGGTCCGTAGATAGCTTGGACACCTTGTCCTTTCATGACAAGCCCCATAGCCCCTTCTGCTTTCCATTGTTCTTCATTACCGACTTTTTCAGAATCTTTAACGGTCACACGAAGACGCGTCATACATGCATCCACATCGACAATATTGGCACGTCCACCAAGAAGGTTGATGATGTTGATCACTTGTGAGCTTGCTGAGCTTGTAGCAGTACCTACTGCACTGTCTCCTGAAGCTGCATCATCATTTTGCTCATAGTTTCCGTTGCGTCCTGGAGTTGCATAGTTGAATTTCTTGATCATGAAGTTGGCAATGAAGTACATGATAAATCCGAAGAGGACTGTTACCCATGCAAAGTTAAAGATATCGATTGCCAATCCAGCATTGAGCGCCATTGGAGTACGTGTCAAGAATTCGATGGAACCAAATGAGTGAACCCGAAGGTGAACCAAGTCTGCCATTGCAAAGGCTGCCCCTTGTACAAAGGCATAGATGATATACAACGGTGTTGCAATAAACATGAACATGTATTCAATTGGTTCTGTTACACCTGTAAGGAAGGTTGCAAGGGCTGTTGCAAAGAGCATCCCTTTGTATTTTTCTTTTTTATCTGAATCAACATTGCGGTAGATCGCAACCACGATCCCCATCAAGATACCAAATGATCCGATCATTTGACCAACTTTGAAACGAGCTGGTGTGTAAGCTTGAAGCAAGTGGTGATATTGGCTAGGATCAGCCTTTTTCAAGTTAACAAGGTCATTTACCCAAGCCAACCAAAGTGGGTCTTGTCCAAATACAGTTGTTCCTTTGGCAGCACCTGTCAATACATGGTATGTACCACCCAATTGAGTATAGTTGATTGGAATCGTCAACATATGGTGAAGTCCAAACGGCAAGAGAAGACGTTCCAAGGTACCAAACAAGAATGGCGCCAAGACTGGAGCAGTTGATTGCGAGTTGGCAATCCAAACACCAAAACCATTAATTCCTGATTGAATGACTGGCCAAATGATTGCTAAAAGCAAAGCTGTAATAATAGAACGAACGATAACGACAAATGGTACAAAGCGTTTCCCATTAAAGAAAGAAAGAGCTTCAGGAAGTTTGCGGTAGTTGTAGTATTTGTTGAAAGCAGTCGCTCCTACAAAACCAGAGATAATCCCTACGAATACCCCCATATTTAGAGCAGGTGCTTCAAGAACGCTAATGAAATAATCTGCAACTTTAATTGAACCACCAAAAAGTGTATGAACGGTAGCACCTTTTTGAGTCAATAAAGCAGATGTCACTCCAAAAACGGCACCAGTAATACGGTTAATCAAAATGAAAGAGAGACCAGCTGCAAAGGCACCGCCTGCACGTTCCTTAGCCCAACTTCCACCGATAGCGAGGGCAAAGAGGATGTGAAGGTTCCCGATAACCCCCCAACCAATTTGTTCTAAGATTCCACCTGTAATGACAAGTGGAGAGAAATTTGGATTGATCATTGGAATAGATTTCCCGATAGAAATCATCAATCCGGCTGCTGGCATTACAGCGATAACAACCATCAAGGCCTTACCGAACTTTTGCCAGAATTCAAAGCTAAATAAACTTTTGAATGATCCTTTGTTCATCATTCAACCTCCTTATATTGTTTAAGGCTTTGGTTTAAGAAAACGTTTGCGCTTAATTACTTTCTAGTATACCATATTTTTAAAAATTGTAAACACTTTCAACTAACTTTTTCTAAATTTCTTTAAAAGATACCGCTTTTTTTGAGGAAATTTGGGTGTCGAGATCTTAGCAAACTAACGCAAACGTTTTCTCTACATACATAAAATTCAGACCTCTAACGGGTCCGAATTAGAAGTCCGTCGACTGTTTTGTCATGAGATGAACTACGCTAAGCGATTCTGTAACAATCACAATTCTCTATCCTTTGGAGATTAATTAAAACTCTCAACCATAAGAAAAGAGGCTGGGACAAAAGTCCTAGCCTCTCAATTGTCTTTGGATTGTCGAGCAAGACGCAGTGGTTGAGTGGGCTCTACTACGCTGATTTCATCAGCTTTTACAGCCCTACTCAACTGTGCGGAGGTGGGACGACGAAATCGAATTCTAACGAATGACCGATTTCTGTCCCACTCTCTTGGACTGATTGAACTCATCCACTGGATTATTTCAACTACCAGCCGTGCTCACAAAAGGAACATGTTTAGATCAATTTGGATTTAATCCAATTCATCTTGCATGGCATAGCCAATCCCACGAACGGTTTTGATATAGCTTTTTTGTCCTGGGAGATCTATTTTCCCACGGAGGTAGCGAATATACACATCAACAATATTGGTTTCACCCGTACTCTCATATTTCCAAACGCTTTCCAATATCTGCTCGCGTGTCACCGCTCCTTTGCTTCCCATCAGAGTTGCTAGGAGGTCGTATTCTCTTCGTGTTAAGCTAATCAGCTCTTTTCCGCGATAGACCGTATGGTGCTCTACATCAATCCGCAGATTGCGGTAAGCAGTTGGAATTTTCATCTGACTGCAGTGTTGGTCAATATAATCACGACCTCTAAAGATAGCTGTGATCTTATCCACCAAGTCACTGATCACAAAAGGTTTGACCATATAGGAAACAGCAAACTGCTGAATGCTCTCTTTGTGCTCAGCAATTTTTTCGCGTCTATCCAACACAATCAAAACAGAGGCAGGCCGAATCCGACCGATCTCTTGGGCGAACGCTTCACCAGACATATCAGATAGCTCGTAATTAAACAAGATCAGATCGTATTTGGTTGCAGTCACCAAGGCTAAACCGGTCTTGCCATCCTCGGCGAGATCCACTTGGTAGCCTTGTTTTTGCAATTCCAAATCGATAAAGCGAGCGATTTGCTTCTCATTTTCTACTAGTAGGACTCGTTTGACCATAAAGCAAGATTATTTTTCGTCATACCAAGAATAGTGGAAGACGCCTTCTTTATCCTTACGTTTGTATGTATGAGCACCAAAGTAGTCACGTTGTGCTTGGATCAAGTTCGCTGGAAGATCCGCTGAACGGTAGCTATCAAAGTAAGTAATAGCTGCTGAGAAGGTTGGTACGGGTACACCAGCTTGAACAGCAAGAGCTACAATATCACGAACAGATTGTTGGTACTTAGCTGTTACATCCAAGAAGTACTCATCCAAAAGAAGGTTAGCAAGATCTGCATCACGGTTGTAAGCATCTGTGATCTTTTGCAAGAAACGAGAACGGATGATACATCCATCACGCCAGATAGATGCGATGTCCGCAAATGGCAAGTTCCAGTTGTTTTCTTTAGAAGCGACACGCAATTGGGCAAAACCTTGTGCGTAAGAGATGATTTTTGAGAAATAAAGGGCTTGGCGGATCTTTTCAATCAATTCAGCCTTGTCGCCTTCAAATTTGAATGCAGCTGGTTTTGGAAGCACCTTGCTAGCGTGAACGCGTTCTTCTTTGTAGGCAGAAATATAACGGGCAAATACAGACTCTGTAATCAGTGACAATGGAACACCAAGGTCAAGTGCTGATTGGCTCGTCCATTTACCAGTTCCTTTGTTACCTGCAGCATCCAAGATATAGTCTACGATTGGTCCATCTTGACCTTCATCGTCTTTACGTTTCAAGATATCTGCTGTGATTTGGATCAAGTAACTGTCCAATTCACCCTTGTTCCACTCAGTGAAGATTTCAGCCATATCTTCAGCTGAAAGACCAAGCAAGTGTTGCATCAAATCGTAGCTTTCAGCAATCAATTGCATATCTCCATACTCGATCCCGTTGTGGACCATTTTCACATAGTGACCAGCTCCATCAGGACCGATGTAGGTCACACATGGTTTGCCATCTTCTGGCGCTTTAGCTGAGATTTCTTCAAGAACATCCGCCACCAAGTCATAGGCTTCTTTTTGTCCACCAGGCATGATAGATGGTCCTTCAAGGGCACCTTTTTCCCCACCAGAGACACCAGTACCGATGAAGTTGATCCCTGAGTTCGCCAATTCTTCATTACGACGGATCGTATCTTTGTAGAAAGTATTTCCTCCGTCGATCAAGATGTCCCCTTTATCCAAGTGTGGAAGAAGGGCTTGGATCGTTGCATCTGTACCAGGTCCAGCTTGAACCATGAGCATGATCCGACGTGGTTTTTCGATAGAGTTTACGAAGCTTTCGATATCATAGCTTGGCACAAAGTTTTTATCAGGATGGCAAGCAATCACGTCTTCTGTTTTTTCTTTACTACGGTTAAAAATGGCAACTGTATAGCCACGAGATTCAATATTAAGGGCAAGGTTACGGCCCATTACGGCCATACCAACAACACCAAAGTTTGCTTTTGTCATGTGACACTCCTCTTTATAGTTTGCCTATATTCTATCATTTTTTGGCTCCAATTGAAAGTAGAAAATCACGATCGGACACTCCTCTAGCTTCCTTTTGGTGCTGGGGATAGTAAAAAAGAAACACTCCGAAAGATGAAAAGATATTCTTCTTACGGATGTTCCTTCTTTTTTGTCCCATTATTCGTCAAACAAGCCATTTAGACCTGCAAAAGGACTATTCTCTTCTTTTTTGACGGCTTGTGCAGCTTGGTATTCTTCTTCTGATAAGATTTGCCAATCATTGCCATTGATAAAGCCTTGTCCAGCCTCTTCTTCCGGAGTGAGAACCTTGAGAGGAATATTGAGCAGGATATTATCTGCCACGCTCTCACTTAGGTCAATCTTACCTCCTTCGATCGGCAGGATCAAATCCTCTTCTAAGGCTTCGATATCTGCATCAGACTCTACATTCTCAGCGAACACTTCTGTCACAGGATAGCTTTCGTTGATCTCAACAGGTTCCATGCTCCGGCTAGATGCCAGAACAATGGTGTAGGTCAATTGGTAATCCAAGACATAAAGCCCTGAATCATAGGCTACTCGTCCTGTTGCTTTAATATCCTTTACATCAAGAATTTCTGAATTGCGCCCTTGCAGCTCCTCTAACAGCAACAATTCTTGGTTGAAAGCAAGACCTTCAGGATTTTTACGGATTTCTTGTGTAGATAAATTCATTCATTTGTCCTCGATTTTTCTAGATACTACTAGTATATCATGAAGATGTCCTTCAACCAAGAAGTCTCTTTAAAAATTTGATATAATCATGAATAAGCCAGCAAATCCTATTCTAAAAATGTAGAACGAAAGAGAGAAAACACAAGCTCTCTGACCGGAAATCTTTGCTGGAGATGAACTATACTAGGGCTGAAACGAGGAGAAAAGATGAAAGATATCGGAACTGTTTTTAGGCAAATACGGGAAAGTCGCCACATCTCTTTAGAGGAAGCTACAGGTGGAGAATTTTCACGCTCCATGCTGTCTCGATTTGAAAGAGGAGAAAATGATCTGACGACCCAACGTTTTTTTCAGGCCCTTCAACAGATCAAAACCAGCCTCAGTGAGTTCTCCCATCTAGCAGGGATTGATCAGCACTCCTTTATTCCCAACTTGTTGAAAGAGCATTATGAAAACATGAGCTTAGAACATGATCAAGCCTTGTACCAACGCTACCAGATAGCCTATCAGAAAGATCACAAAAAAGAAGACTTCTTAGCCAGCATTATTCTCAAGGCCCAAATGCTTGGCAACTATCCTGAGGTAGAGTTGGCCGCTAGCCAAGAGGAACTAGATTTCCTCTATGACTATCTCTTCTCTGTCATGATCTGGGGAAATTTTGAGTTAAGCCTATTTTCACTGACCTCTCCTCTTTTCTCTAGTCAGCTCTATCGACAATACACAGAGGAATTGGTCCAACGGGAGGACTTCAAGCTTCTCCTAGACTCTTCTCTGCCTGCCCTCAACTCTATTTTTCTCAATGGCTTTTTTCTGGCCATTAGTTCAAAAGAATTTGAAGATGCAACCTATTTTGATCAGCTGATCAAGGACCACTTTTACTCTGAAAACGAAGCCTACCTTCGGACGGTTTATCTCTATGCCAAAGGGGAACTTCTTTATCGAAAGGGAGAAAAAGAAACTGGTCTAGAAAAGATGGAGCAGGCCATTCAGGTTCTATCCATCCTTGATTGCAAGGTTAGTGCCAACTACTACAAACAGGGCATGCAAGAACTTATCAAGGAATCCTGAAAACTCACAGATTTATTCTATGAGTGTTTAGGATGTAGCAAACTATTTTTTAAGTAGAATCACTTAATGAATTCTGCAAAGGAAAAACAATGAATTTCAATTTTTAAAATGAATCAAGAAAACACTGAAACTTTCCGCTGTGAGAAAAGTACTTGAAACATTGATGTTTCAAGTACTCGGGAGTTTTGAAACTTTGGGTTCAAAACTAAGTCATGGAACTTCTAAGAAGTTCGCTGACGTCCGTACTCACCCTAGGAAAGTTTTTAAGATAACTTTGTTTTCAATCTGAAGAGGCTGGGACAAAAGTCCTAGCCTCTTCTTGTTTTTTGGATTATCGAGCAAGACGCAGTGGTTGAGTGGGCTCTACTACGCTGATTTCATCAGCTTTTACAGCCCTACTCAACTGTGCGGAGGTGGGACGACGAAATCGAATTCTAACGAATTACCGATTTCTATCCCACTCTCTTTTCGTTGAAAATATGCAACATGTAAATTTTCTTGCTTTTAGGGGTTACAATAGGATCATCAAAAAAAGAAAGAGGTCCCTACATGATAACCAGACTAAAGAATCATCTCCTTCATTATTTCCTTAAACAGACTAATTTTTATGTTAAAGAGGAAAAATTAGAACTGACGGAAGAAGAGAAACTGTTTCTTCTCAAGCAGGTGGTGCACCGTTTAAGAGAAGTTATTGTTTCTGCTAAACAGAAGGAGAAAAGCTTATGAAACTCTTATTTCGCAATCACATCTTTGCTTTACTGAGTCTTTCACGTTTTTTGAATACCCTTGGTGCTGCGATTTACAACCTAGTCTTTGTGGTCTTTGCGGCTAGCATGCCTCACCCTAGTCTGGCAGTTGGGATCGCCAATCTCATTGTTTTTATCCCAAGTCTTTTCACCATTTTCATTGGAATGAAGGCCGATCGCACTGCGAAAAAAGCTGACTGGCTGATCCGAATGGGCTTTCTGCAAGCTATCCTTTTTCTCTTCATTGCACTGATGACGAAGATTCCGGGTTACCTGGCCTTTTCGATCGTTTGCTTCTTGAATATTGTGTCAGATAGTTTAAGTGATTACCGTGGAGGGCTGCAACTTCCCATTATGCAGAAGAACATCCCTAGTGAGGATCTGATGGAAGCCTATTCCTTCAATCAACTGCTTAGTATGGTTTGTTCTATTTCAGGTCAAGCGTTGGGAGTCTGGCTTTTAGCTATCAGTCACCAAAATTTTGCACTTGTGGCTTCGATCAATGCCCTGGCATTTCTTCTGTCTTCAACTTGTCTTTTCATCCGACGCAGTCAACTGACCCACGAACCGATTCAAGTGGATGCTCGTCAGAAAGTTTCTTTCCTTCAAGAATGTCGAGACATGTATCGCAATGTTACCACTATTTTTGCAGATGAAGAGGTTCACAACTTTGGAAGAATTCTCCTATCCTTAGTTTTCATCAATGCTTTGGGCGGATCCATTTCTGGGATTTACAATCTTCAATTTCTCCATCATCCCTTCTTTCACTTCAGTTATAGCCAGTCCCTCCTCGTCCTTGAAGTTGTCACTATCCTGAGTATGGTCTGGGCTAGTCTGACACCCCATGACTATTTTTCCAAACAATCGCTCCATCATATCCTACTGTGGATTGCAGGTGGCCTAACCATGCTTGGGCTCACAAATATTCTGGTTCGCTGGGATATCCTTTGCCTTCTGCTTGTCACTTTCCTCGGTTATCTTGTTGCAAAAATCAATCCAAAAGTTTCCAGTCTTTTAATGAGCAAATTGCCAGCTGAAAAATTAGCCTCTACCTCTAGCTTTTTGGGACTGATGGTCAGCTTTGCTATGCCACTTGGAACAGCCCTCTTCTCTGGTCTCGCTATCTGGAGCCTTCCTATTGCCTGGGGAATGTTTGCCATTCTCGGTTTCGGCACCGTCCTTTTGTCTAGCAAATAAATTAGTAAGATAGATTTAAAAACACTTGTATGATATATTTATATATTGTATAATTAGGAAAAATGCAGATGCAGTATATGTTTTTATGGAATACAATTAAAAAATTTGCTTGATAATTACAACATTAGGCTTTGTGTTTATAAAACATCTCTAGCAGCTTACTATAGACTGAGTGGATTTAAAGAGATTCCATCCATTGAAGAATTGAGAGGTAAAATAAATGAATGAATTAGAAGCTAGATTCTCACTCAATGATGAGGGAGATTATAATAAGGCTATCTCATACTTAGAAAAACAATATAAATTTAAGTGTGAAAATAAACAAGTTGATGAATATTTTAAAGCAAAAGGAAGAGAATTTGAAAATGATGAGGTAGGAAGTTTTATATACAGGATTCGTCAAGAAGATGACAATGTATCATGTATTTTCACAAGAAAAGATACGATAAAACAAGGAATGTGGAATGAAAGTGAAATAGAGTTGGAGTCTGAAAAATTAGAATTTGTAAGGAAGATGTTGCAAACTGGTTTTTCAAATGTCTTCACAATAAGTAAATATAGAAAGACTTATCATAACGCTCTAGAAAATAAAACGATTAATCTAGATAAAATTGATGGTCTTGGATTTTATCTTGAAATAGAGATTTTAGGAGATTTTTCTCAAGAAGATTATAATCATTTTTATGATAAAATGTGCGGAGAGTTCTCGTTTTTAAATTCAAAAATAGAAACAAAGGGTTATGTCCAATTAATGAGAGAAAAAAGTGGACGTAATTGAAATTACCGGTAAGACTATTGGAGGGTACTGATAAAGGAAACAAAGACTTAGGAAATTTTCTTGGAAAATCTTATCCCCCATCTCAAAGTAGTGCTTGGACAAAGCAACCACTGCGTCCTACAGTTATCTCTATCAAACATCAAAGGCTGGGCAAAAACTGCCCAGCCTTTTTCTTTACATTTTTCTTAAACGTGCCACGCGCTCTGCAATTGGCGGGTGGGTATAAAAAAGTTTTTGCAAACCGGATTCTTTTTTTGGATCGTTGATAAAAAGAGCACTGCTCGCATCATCGACATGTCGTTGCATCGGTTCGCTATTGTCTAGCTTTAACAAAGCATTGATCATCCCTTGAGGATTCCGTGTCAATTCAACACTTGAAGCGTCTGCTAGGAACTCCCGTTGACGAGAAATGGCTAACTGCACCAAGGTTGCTGCTAAAGGAGCCAAGATAATCGCTAATATGGAAAGGATCAGGATAATAATTTCCAATCCACTACCACCTTCTCGATCATCATCCCGTCTACGGCCACCGCCCCACCACATCATCCGGCCACCAATACTAGAGAGCATCGTGATAGCGCTGGCCAAGGCAACTGCAATCGTGGAGATACGAATATCGTAATTACGGATATGACTGACTTCATGTCCAATGACCGCTTCGAGTTCCTCACGGTTCATGACCGCTAGAAGCCCTGTCGTGGCTGCAACGGCAGCATTTTGAGGGTTGGAACCCGTCGCAAAAGCATTCATGGACGGATCCTCTACAATATAGACCCGAGGCATGGGGATCTGGGCTACCATGGCCATGTCTTGGACAATGTGGTAGAGCTGAGGAGCTTGATCCTCCGTTACCTCACGCGCCCCGTTCATCCGCATGACGACCTCAGTCGATTGAAAGATCATGCTAAAGGCATAGATTCCACCAATGATCAAGGCGAGGATAATCCCACCAAGAGAAGAGCCCAACCAAAGATAGCCGACAGCTGCTCCGATGAGAGCCAAGAGTATGAAAAAAGCAATAAGGAGAATCCAGGTTCTCCTTTTATTGCTTGCAATTTGGTCAAACAGCATATTAGTCTCCTAATCCGCTAAAGTCCACCTTTGGTACTGCCTTTTCTTCTTCAGGCACTTGAAGGAATTCGGCTTGTTTAAAGCCAAACATTCCAGCAATTACATTTGTTGGGAAAGTTTCCAATTTCACATTGTAGTTGCTTGCAACACTGTTGTACAATTGACGCGCATAAGAAATTTTATTTTCTGTGTTGGTCAATTCTTCTTGCAATTGCATGAAGTTGGTGTTGGCTTTCAAGTCTGGGTAGTTTTCAGCTACCGCAAAGATTCCTGCCACTTGACGGGAAAGAGCATCACTGGCTGCCATCGCTTCAGCAGGAGATGCTGCTTGAGCGACTTGTTGACGAAGTTGCGTCACTTTTGCAAGTGTATCGCCTTCGTATTTTGCATAGCCTTTGACGGTTTCGATCAAGTTTGGAAGCAAGTCATTCCGACGTTTCAATTGCACGTCAATTTGGCTCCAAGCTTCGCGAGTTTGCATCCGGCTTCTAACCAAACCGTTGTAAACTCCAATTACCAATAACACAAGGACCACTAGGATCCCAAGAATAATCCAAATCATATTATTGAATTCCTTTCATTTCTTTCTACCAGTATATCAAATTTCCCTTCTTTTGTGGTAAAATAATATCATGAAAACAGAAGAATTTTATGAACGTTTAGCCGATCTCGGCTACTCATTAACCGAACATCAAAAAAAACAATACGAACGCTATTTTGAGCTCCTCGTTGAATGGAATGAAAAGATCAACCTGACTGCCATCACTGAAAAGGACGAGGTTTACCTCAAGCATTTTTATGATTCTATCGCACCGATTTTGCAAGGTTTGATTGAAAATCGGCCGATTCGTCTCTTGGATATTGGGGCTGGTGCAGGCTTTCCCAGCCTTCCTATGAAGATCCTTTTTCCTAAGCTAGATGTAACCATCATTGATTCCCTCAATAAGCGCATCAACTTTCTCCATCTGCTGGCTGAAGAGTTAGGTTTGAGTGGTGTTCATTTCTACCATGGACGTGCTGAGGACTTTGCGCAAGACAAGGATTTTCGTGCCCAATTTGACGTCGTGACTGCACGTGCCGTTGCCCGGATGCAGGTCCTTTCTGAGCTGACCATTCCTTATCTAAAAGTCGGTGGTCGCCTCCTCGCTCTCAAGGCCAGTAACGCTCCAGAAGAGTTAGAAGAAGCAAAAAATGCTCTTAACCTGCTCTTTAGCAAGATTGAAGACAATCTACAGTATGCATTGCCAAATGGGGATCCGCGCTATATCACTATCGTAGAAAAGAAAAAAGAAACCCCCAACAAATACCCAAGAAAAGCAGGAATGCCCAATAAACGCCCCTTGTAAATTAAGATACAAAGGGCTAAGCGGATATAGTCAAATAAGAGGCTGGGACAAAAGTCCTAGCCTCTCAATTGTCTTTGGAGTTTGAGCATGAGTGGGCTCTACTACGCTGATTTCATCAGTTTTTACAGCCCTACTCAACTGTGTGGAGGTGGGACGACCAAATCGAACTCTAACGAATGACCGATTTCTGTCTCACTCTCTTTTTAGTTTTGTGCCAGTTCTTCTCTTAGTGCTTGGTACTGTTCCTGAGTAAGGTGAACACCCTTGGTTGCGACAATTTGGCTGGAGACTTTATTGGCAAAGCTGAGGGCTTCTTCAATTTCTAACCCTCTTAAGCGCGCTGCTAGAAAGGCTCCTACATGGCTATCGCCAGCACCAACTGTATCCACGACTTGTGCAGGCTGACCCGCGGCTTGGTACCAGGTGCCATCATAGGCAATCGCTCCTTTTTTACCTAAGGTCACAATGACCAACTGACCCGTTCGTTGGTGCAATTTCTCAGCAGCCTTCCGAGTATCATCACATCCAGAAAAGGCAAGGGCTTCTGCTTCATTGACGTGCAGGATCGGATGAAGATCATAGATCGCTTCCAGTCGGTCTGTCGGAATAAGGAGTCCTCTTGGCCCAGGGGCGAAAATGACCTGTCCCTGGCATTGAGAAACCGACTCTACCAAGGCAAGACCGGTTGGTTCTTCTACTTCTAGGCCACACAAATATATATAATCAAACCGTTCGGTTGCGATCTCTTTGAGCCATTCTGCTTGGAAGCTATACTCCACACCGTGATCCGATAAGAAGGTCCGTTCGCCATCTGACTCTACAAAGCAGTAGCAACAACCATTTGGACCAGCTAATGAGATCGAGGAAGTAATGCCCAACTCTTTTAAGTGACTCTTTACAAAATCTCCGTAAATACCCGAACCAACGGGTGAGATAAACTCATAGTCTTGGGACAAAAAATGCAAGATATTGACAACATTAAAGGCACACCCTCCGACAGACCATTGCTGATGATCAATATGGGCATCGCCTTCTCGACTAGGTAGACGGTCTAAATAGACCATGACATCACAAACAGTGGAACCAATGACTAAAGCGCTTGACATCTCATTCTCCTTACTTTGCCATCTATTATACCAAAAAATTAGACAAACATAAAAAATCAACCAACACGGCAGGTATTGGTTGAAATGAGCGTTAGTCGCGATAAACAGGTTGAGGGCCAAATGTTTGAGAAACCGGCATGATCTCGATGCGATTCACATTGACGTGCTTGGGTTGTTGGAGCAACCAAGAAACTGTATTTGCAATGTCTTCAGGCTGAATGGCATGTGCATCCTGATAGAGGGATTCCACCCGTTTTTCATCTCCTTTAAAACGGACGAAAGAGAATTCTGTCCCTTCACAAAGACCGGGTTCAATGTTGCTGACACGAATCTTCTTCCCCGCCAAATCTGCCCGAAGATTGAGGGAGAATTGTTTGACAAAAGCCTTGGATGCCCCGTAGATATTGGCACCTGGATAGGGAACTGTCCCTGCTGTAGAGCCCATATTGATGATATAGCCATCATTTCGCTCCACCATCTGAGGTAAGATTTGCCGTGTCAAATAGGCTAAGCCAACGATATTGGTCTGAATCATGGTCAACCAGTCTGCCATCTCTGCTTCCTGGGCTGGAGCAAGACCTAATGCCAGTCCAGCATTGTTGATCAAAACGTCAATCTGAGACCAATCTGCTGGTAAACTAGCAAGTGCATGATCTACCTGAGAAAGATCTGTCACATCCATTTGAAGGGGGTAAAAGGACTCTCCAAGCTCCTCTTGTAACTTCTGTAATTTCTCGATACGTCTGGCTGCTCCAATGACGCGGTGCCCATCTGCAACTAAACGACGGCAGATTGCTTGGCCAAAACCAGCTGAAGCGCCTGTGACTAAAATTGTTTCTGACATGTCATGACCTCCATGGATTGTAAAAACGTCCCTGATTAAGAACAATCAGGACAATACTCAAAACCAGTACAGCTATGGCTGATAGAATCATCCCATAATCTTTCCCTTTCATGGCTTGGTAAGAATACCAAGTTCGCTTTTTATTTTTTCCGAAGCGACGTAATTCCATGGCCGTAGAAATGCTGTCAATCCTCTCGAGTGAGCTAAAAATTAAGGGAGAGATGATTTGCAAATTGCCTTTAATTCGCTGGATCAGTTTGGCCTTTTTGGACAACTCCACCCCTCTGGCTTCCTGAGACAATTTAATCGTTTGATATTCTTCCTGTACGTCAGGAATGTAACGCAAGGTCAAGCTGACAGAATAGGCAATCTTGTAGGATACGCCAATTTGGTTGAGGCTTGAAGCAAACTGACTGGGATGGGTCGTCATCAAAAAAATCAAAGCAAGAGGTATGGTACAGACATACTTAAGAGCGAGATTAAAAAGATAAAAGAGCTCCTGTGAGGTGATGCTATAGGATCCCCAGCCCTTCATCAGTACCGTTTTTGCCCCGTAGATCTCGACACCATACTGAGGAGCAAAGAGATAGACCATAAGCACATTTAGAAAAGCAAAAACAAGAGCAAATCCAAGTACAAAAGAAATATCCCGAAAGCGAATGTGGGCAGTAGAGAACAAGGCCAAGGCACCCAGACCAATTCCTAGAAGGAGCCTGGTATCATAACTCAACATGGCCGCAAGAGATACAAAAAGAAGAAAGAGTAACTTACTCGCACCTGAGAGGCGGTGAAGAAAACTCGTCCCCTCATGGTAGCCGACTAATCGATGATTCATGACCTGCTCCTTTCTGTTGCATATAAAATTGTGTTAAGTCCAAGGGATCCATTCCTAATCGATTGGCCAAGGCAAAAATAGATGTTTCTTTCAAATTGGCCTGTCGTAAAATATCTGGACGGGTAAATAATGCTGCAGGAGACAGGTCGGCAATGATTTGACCATCTGTCACCACTACTGCACGATCAGAATAATCCAGCATCAGTTGCATATCATGAGTAATCATGACAATGGTGTGGCCTTTTTGTTGCAAAGTATCTAGAAATTCCATGATTTCAGTGTAATTGCGCTGGTCCTGACCTGCCGTTGGCTCGTCCAAGACCAAAATTTCTGGTCCTAAAACCAGTATAGAAGCGATGGTCACCCGTTTCTTTTGTCCATATGACAGAGCAGAAATCGGCCATTTACGAAACTCATAGAGGCCACAAGTCTTCAGCGCTTGATAGACACGTTCTTTGATGTCTTCTTCAACGACACCCCGCAAGCGCAAGCCTAAAGCCACCTCGTCAAAAATCATGTTGGTTGAAATCATTTGATTGGGGTTTTGCAGGACATAGCCGACTCGCTCGGCCCGTTCCTTGACACTCTCCTGCTTGATGTCTTCTCCTCTAAAGGTGTATTGTCCTTCAGTTGTAATGAAGCCACAGATGGCTTTAGCAAGAGTTGATTTCCCTGCCCCATTCTTCCCGACAATGGCTAAGCGCTGCCCCTTAGGTATACTGAGGGAAATATTTTTCAAGATCGAATGATTTTCTTGATAAGCAAAGGAAATCTGCTCCAACTTCAATAGTTCTTCTGCTTCACCAGTTTTAGCAAAGGTTGCTTCTGGAATGGCATGATTCACACCAGTAAGCTCAATATCTTCCAGACGATCCAGATGCTCCAATTGATCTAAATCCTGACCGAGTTGACGAAGAGTTGTTAAATAGAGAGGTTCTCGAATCCCATTTTCACCCAACAGTGTCGTTCTCAACAACTCATCTGGTTGACCATTGAAGAGGACTTGGCCTTGATTGATCAAGATAACCCGATCGACAGGACGGTAGAGTACATCCTCTAAACGGTGTTCGATAATAATGGTGGTCGTCCCCTGTTCTTCATGAATCTGATCGATCAGATCAATAATATCCTGACCCGACTTGGGATCTAGATTAGCCAGTGGCTCATCAAAGAGCAGGATCGGACTTTCGTCGATCAGGACGCCAGCTAAGCTCACCCGCTGCTTTTGACCACCGGACAAATCTTGAGGCCGATGATCCAAGAGCTTCATCAAATCTAAGCGTTCTGCCCAACTCTGCACACGCTTTTTCATCGTTCCCAGCTCCACCATATCGTTTTCAAGGGCAAAAGCCAAATCTTCTGCGACACTGAGACCAATAAACTGACCATCTGTATCCTGCAAGACCGTACTGACCAAGTGAGATTTCTCATAAATACTGAGATCAAAGGCCTCTTTTCCCTGAATGAGGAATTGCCCACTACTTGTTCCTTTATAAATATTGGGAATAATCCCATTTAAGCACTGGCCAATGGTTGACTTTCCAGAACCAGATGGTCCAACAATTAGGACCTTTTCCCCCTTATAAATGGTTAAGTTGAGATTTTTCAAGGTTGGTTCAGACTGTGCCTTGTATTGGAAGGAAAAATCCTTCAGTTCAATCATTGCTTCTTTCATTTAGTTTGCCTTCTCCCATAAGAGTGCAAATTGGAGGGCTAACTCCGCAATTCGATCCTTGCTATCTAAGTCCTCATGACTAGATAAGGTTCGGATATCCCATTTTTCTTCCGAGAGGTGGTCCGCCGCGTAGAAGAAATGGCAGAGTTCAAAGCCCCTAAAGGCTGCTAAGGCTGCCACGGCCGAACATTCCATATCCACACAAATAGCTCCTGCTTCCTTTCGACGCTTCATCTTGTCGATAGTTTCTCGGTAGGGAGCATCGGTCGTCCACACTTTTCCAATAGTGTGAGAGATCTGATGTTTCTTGAGGAAAGCCTGAAACAAAGGAAGCGAAGACTGGTTAACCTCTACTTCATCACTAGCTGGTAGATAGTGGTAACTGGTCCCTTCATCGCGAAGAGCAGCTGTTGGAATCATGATAGAGGTCGCCTCAATATCTTGGTCCAAGACCCCGCAGGTCCCAAATAGAACGAGTTTTTCCATTCCAAATTGAATCAAATCCTCTATAATACCCACACAAGAAGCTGCTCCTACTGGAGCATTGAAGGCAGCAATCTCTTGGTCTCCAATCCTAATCCCATAGACAATGACTTCAAAGTTAGCCATGGAAGTTCTTGCAATGACCTCATGATCGTAGTTTTCTAGCAGGCGGGCAAAGGTGACCCTTGAAAAGCAAGAGACAGCTACTTTGGGAAATCCTTCAATCGGATCGTGTAGATCTTGCGGATTGATAATCGCCTCTCGATTGGTATCAAATTCTTCTAAAATCATTTTCCCCTCCTCTTCGTCAGGACTTCTGGTTCTCTATTATACCATAAAACGGCCCATTGGAGGGTCTTTGCAAGTAAGACAAGCCCGCTTTTCGGATAAAAAAACAGCCTGAGCTTTCAGACTGTTTGTTCAGATTAAGCAGGGCTACCATCAAGTGTCTCACCGATAAGGGCCAAACGCTCAGCAACCTCTGCCTGTGACAAGTTGTGTTCTTCTACATAACGATTGCGAGGGTGAACACGGCATTCGTGTGAGCAACCACGAAGGTACTTGTCTTCATTTTCTTCTGATGTCAAGATCCGACGGTTACAGAAGGGATTTCCACAGTTGACATAGCGTTCACAAGGCGTCCCATCGAACCAGTCTTTTCCAACAACGCTTGGATCGACATGGTTGATATCAACCGCAATTCGCTCGTCAAAGACGTACATTTTTCCATCCCACAGTTCTCCTTGAACTTCTGGGTCTTTCCCGTAAGTTGCGATTCCTCCGTGCAATTGACCGACATCTTTGTAGCCTTCACGGACCATCCAGCCTGAGAATTTCTCACAACGGACACCACCCGTACAGTATACGACGACACGCTTGTCCATGAATTTTTCCTTGTTATCACGAACCCATTGTGGCAACTCACGGAAATTGCGGATATCTGGACGAATAGCCCCACGGAAGTGTCCAAGGTCGTACTCGTAGTCGTTACGAGTATCAAGGACAACTGTATCTTCGTCTAGAAGGGCTTCTTTAAATTCTTTTGGCGACAAGTAAGCACCTGTTGTTTCAAGAGGATTGATGTCGTTATCGAAGTTATCATCCTCTAATCCAAGGTGAACGATCTCTTTCTTATAACGTACAAACATCTTCTTGAAAGCTTGTTCTTCTTCCTCATCAATCTTGAACCAGAGGTCTTCCATACCTGGAAGGCTGTGTACATAGTCCATGTATTTTTGCGTTGTTTCGTAGTCACCAGAAACGGTTCCGTTGATTCCTTCGTCAGCGACTAGGATACGGCCCTTGAGCCCGATTGATTTACAGAAGGCCAAGTGATCAGCCGCAAATTGTTCTGCATTTTCAATGGGGGTATAGAGGTAATAGAGTAATACGCGAATAGGTTTTGCCATAAGATTCTCTTTTCTAAGATTAAATTATCAGAATTTTTCATTCAACTATACCAGTATACTCTCCGAAGAAAACGAATGCAATTTATTTGACCGAAAAAAGCTAAGTACCGAATCCTAATCAACTTCTTTGCCTTTATACGACACAATTGAAATCATTACTCCCATTGATATTCCAAAAAATACAAACCAGCTCAGCTTTACTGAGTAGGATGCTAACGCTGAAAAGACTACTGTACCTAAAGGAATTGCCGCCATTACTACGGTGGAAATAAGCGTTCGTACCTGAGCTAATTGATTTTCTGGAATACTTTTGGCCCAAAAAGCACTTAATTTTGGATTAAATTTTCCTGTTAAGAAGGCATCTCCTCCACTTAATAGAATAATAAAAATAGATGGTAAATTTAATATTCCAATGAAACCTGTAACTACAAGAACTACCGTACTCATTTTTAAGATTGAAACTAAGGATTTTTGAGCAAAGTATCCCTCTGGATGAAGATTTCCTAGAATTCCAAACACTAGTCCAACAATCTGTAATAGTAAGATACTCTCTCCATAAGAGAAACTAAAAAGTGAATGATCTAAATAGTAAATTAATAAAATCGGAGATATTGCTGTACTCAATACATTCATGAGAACAATACAAACAAACATCCATCTAAAGGATACTTTTTCATTCTCATTAAATGTTTGAATCGCCAATTGGTAACTTGCTTTTATTTTCTTAAAAAATGTAGTTTCGGAAGATTTAAAGACCTGTCCGTGTCTTAAGTCATCTTTTATGGACCAAAAAATAAGAGAGGATAGGATAAAACTGATCGCATTTAAAATGGCGATTACTTTAAATTGTTGATGCGTCGCATTTAATATCCAAACTCCAGTAGTTTGACCTCCAATTACACAAATATAACCTATAATATTATTCAAGGAATAAGCCTCAAGCAATTGCTCTTCATGGACTTGATGACTAAAAATTGGAGTATAGAGACTACTTTGATAACAAGATAAACAATCCGATATGATATTTAAAAAACAAATTATCGAAAAAGCAAAAAGTGATACCTTTCCAGTTAGAAACGCTATTACGAAGAAGAAACAACCTTGAATCCATCCGATACGAATGATCCATTTGGATTTCAATTCTGTCTCATCTGCTTTTTGTGCAATCCAAAGTTGAAAAAATATGGGCACCATGATAATCATATTTGCAACACTAATATATAACTTAGAATGAAACGTCGTTGCAACATAGATAATGAAAACAATATTATATAAGGAGGAACCGAATTGGTTAAAAAAATTTGCGACCATCGAATATCTAAAAAATCGATTTTCTTTCACAAGATTCATTCGATCACCTCCAGATATCGTCTCCAAACGGGATAAAAGTCCTCTAGGTCAATTTTTTCACAATAAAGGTAAAACGATGCATTGATAAGTAAATGAATCGGTAATTTGTGTAATGTTTCAACAAATGCAGTCATAAGCATTCTCCTTTCTAATCCCTTTATTATTAGACTATCAAAAAAAGATGCTTTCGCATCTTTTTTGAATATAAGCAAAACTTATAGCTTGTCTTTAAAAACTTCTTTAAAGTAATTAACTTGTTCAAGATATCCCAATTGTTCAAATATTAAAATTCCTTGTTCAATTTCTTGTTTACCTCTACTATTACCTTCTTCTAATCGATGATAACCCCTAGCTATCTTCTCCATTATTCTCATAAATGCATCTCGTGTATCTGCAAAATGTTCTGAAAGTAAATGTTCAAATATTGTACTTTCTAAAAAATTGTGTTCCTTAGTTGCGTGAAAAAGTCCATTTACTAACATCGTATGAATCACATTGTCATTTAGATTATTATGCCGAAAGAACGAAGATCGTTTTAGCATTTCTTGACAATAGGAAAGGTATAATTGACTGTCAAATAAATGAGCTGTTTCTGAGAATAGGAGTAATTCATAGCGTGCCCAAATTTCAGTAGAAAATAAATAATTTGTTAAAAAATCTATATCTTCCTTTGGAACTTCATACTCATCAATTGATGCTGCTAATACAGCTTTAATCCATATTGTATTTAATCTGTAAAACTGTTTTTTTGAACTAGTTAAAAATTTCTGTTTCTGTTCAGCTAGTAGCATCTCTAGCGCTTGCTTTTGAAGGGGGGAGCGATATTTTGTTAACTTCCAATGCAGCTCTTCAATCTCAGAGGGTTGAAACTCCGAAACCATAAATTCAAATTCTCCCATTTGCAAATAGATATTTTCTAAGCATTCTCTCAATTTTTCGGCAGACATTTCTGCTTGGCCATTCTCAAATCTAGATAGCATTGAAATGGAAAAAAGTCCCCCTGTAGCCTCGGCTAATGATAGCTTTCTTGATTTTCTCATTGTTTTAAAAACTAAGCCTAAATTTTTCATCCAAAACCTCATTTTGCTTATATTCAATTTTTTATATTATAGCTCATTTTTTAGAAAAAAACAGATTTCAAAATCTATGAGAGAGAAAAATCTAACTTATACCAGATTTAACAATGGAAGGGATCTTATTCGTTTTTTCTTCCTACTCTTCTTTTTCCAACTGGTCCAGATAGGCTTCATAGCGTTTTTTCTCAACTTTTGCAAGGAGCATCAAAAGGAAATTCATCCCCCATACAATCGGAAGATTCAGGAGAAATGTGATCGGAAGCACCAGCAAGAATTTTGAATGGAAGGGATTTGAGTGATAGACAGCCTGGTTTAATTGAAAATTTTGAGCCCAGATAAACAAGGAAAGAACAAGGGTTACTGCTACAATTCCCATCACATTTAGATAGCTATAATTGATAAATCTCACACCCAATCGTTGACAACGAACCGAATAATACAATCCTGAGACGATGAGTAAGGCTACCACCATGATTGGACTTAACCCCACCTTAGACGTAAAAATGGATCCCACACTAAAAACAGTTAAGGCAAGGAACAGAAAACCAGCCGTCTCAGCTCCAGCCTTATTAGCTAAGCCTTCTTCTCGTTCATCTATGATTTGTTTGTTCAGCAAGTGTACTCTCATCTATTCCTCCTCTAACTCTGCCTCTATCTTCTCTTGTTTTTTCCGATTGATAAGAGCGAGTGGCTTTTCAAGCAGATAAGTCAAGATGGCAAAGACGACAATTTCTAATAAAATTTTGACCAGATACTTGGGACTCAACATAAAGCTCGTTGCTTCTCGCTTTCCAATCACATCCATAGCCATCATCAGCACAGCAAAGCCTAGACCTGACCCAAGGCGGCTGAACCAACTATCTCTTTCGAACATATCTCGAACATCAATCCCTGAACTGATCCTTCTCACAAAGGCATAAGCTCCCATGACAATCAAGAGAATGAGCTCTGGAATATAGGCTATTAGGTCCAAGTCCAGTATACTAGCTTTCACAAAGGCGGATACAGCTATAAAAAAGGTCATCCCAAGGACAAGTTCTCCTGCAATTTTTCCATCAATCAGCATGGTCCGTTCATCTTTTACAATTGGTTCTTTCTTTTGTTTCATATTCTTCCTCTTTCTATTATTAAAACTGTTACTCCCAGAACAGTTGATCTAGCGTCTTATCCAAGGTCTTACAAATGGCCAGACAAAGGCTAAGGGTCGGGTTGTATTTTCCTGCCTCGATCAAACCAATGGTCTGGCGTGTCACCCCGATAGCATCTGCAAGATCCCCCTGGGTCATATCATGCTCGACCCGGGCCATTTTTAATTTGAGATTTTTTGCCACAGGTTTTTCCTTTCTTATTTTTATAGCTCTATTATACACTATATTTTCTATTTTGCAATATATATATTTCATTTTGTAAAAAATATTTTCGATAACCAAAAAAAGCCTGGTTTCCCAGGCTTTTTATTCTTATTTACGATTAATCTTTAGATAAACTTCCATCTTTTGTTTGAGTCCGAGCATAAGCAATCAACAAAAGAGATCCTGCAATGGCCACTGTCAGAGCATTAAAGGAACCTGCCACAACACCTTGTAGGAAGACTTTATTGGCACTTTCTTTGTAAATTAAGATATCACCAACTGGAGCAATCAAGCCCCAGATCACAAGATTGGATACGATTTGAACGACATTAAAAAGAATCAATTCTTTCTTGGTCACTTCTCCTTTAAGTTCACCGATTTGCTTGCGGAAGAGACCGACAAAGAGTCCAAACAAACCACTTGAAATGATCCAAGTCCACCATAGACCACCTGACATAGCATCCTTAATGGCATGACCAATCAAACCCATTAAGAAACCAACAATCGGACCAAAAACTACACTAAAGAGGGCCTGAAGGGCATATTGCAACTGAATACTTGTATTCGGTGCGGGTGCAGGGATTGGCAACATAGCAATCACGACAAAGAGGGCTGCTCCAACCCCAATAGCTACAACATCTTTAATTGAAAATGATGATTTTTGTTTCATATTTTATCTCCTATTAATTTTCCATTTTTCTAATTTCGATATGCCAAGAAGCCCCAACTCCTACATTATAGGCCTTGGCAAAGGATCCCTGGTTGATGGCAAGACCAACACGGTAGAGGGAATTGATATAAAGGATTGGCTGTCCAATCCGTACATCGGCAAATGACTTGCCGTAGGTTACTTGGTTTTGGTAAACCAGCATGTCATTGTTATAGATGGTCACTTCAAAACGCTCCCCAAATTCGGGTGCTAAATGATTGAACTCTTCCCGAGTAATCGAAGTCCAAAGTGAACCAAAGCGCACATCTAGGATATCAACTGCTCCTTTGACAAGATTGTCCCCAAAAACAGTCTCCACCACTGGGATTTCCACTATATGTTCAACACTGAGTTCTGGTCCAACTTCTTCAAAACTGATATGGCCACTTGCCAACTTAGCTCCTGTATAGGCATAGACATCGCGCCCATGGAAGGTATAAGAAAACTCTGTATTAGCCCGGCGGTTTTTGACCTCTGAAATCTCACGAATGGCAACAATCCCTACATGTTTCTTGATGAAAGAGAGGGTTCCATTATCGGGAGTCACAATATATTGATTCTTGGCCGTTTTGGCTACCACACTCTTTCGTTTGGAGCCGACACCCGGATCAACGACCGAAACAAAGGTTGTCCCCTCAGGCCAGTAATCTACTGTCTGAAAGAGACGGTAACTCCCTTCAAAGATATTGTAGGGGGTAATATCATGAGTTAAGTGGTGAATTTTAAGGGTTGGTGATTCTTCTAAAGCAACCCCTATCATAGCCGATACTGCTCCATCCACCAAACCAAAGTCTGACTGAAGAACAAGTAAATTATTGTGCATCTTTTTCTCCTTTTTTGTCCAATAATGGAAGTAAGATAGTAGATAATCCCCATCCTATACCAGCACCTAGTAAGACCGTGAAGACAAACCAAGTGATGGTTGCTAGATCAGGTGATACCATCACCCGATTGACGTAGTCTATCGATTTTCCACGATCCAATAAAGACATGCGGTAACTTGTCGGATAAAACCACATCATCAGGATGGGCCCTGTCGTCGCAAAGGCGAAAATAAGAAAAGAGAAGGCATTTCGCAAACCCGAGCGAAAACGACCACTTGATGCGACCATCTCCGCAAAACTCCCTGCTGTCAAGGCTGGAACAAAGGCTCCTGCACCATGACGTGAAAAGAGGAAAAAGGATCCGATCACGCAACCAACTAGAAAGACAGCGCCAATGGCTTTGATTCTTTCCAGGTAATAGCGGTAAATGGGACCGCCAATGAGGGCTGAGAAGGCTGGAGCGTATAACATATTTCCTTGGTGATCGACTAGATTGCTCAGGACAACACCCAGTCCAATCGCTAGGAAATAGAGGAGAATGAAGGCTCCAACTTCTTTCATCTGATTCACATTTAGTCTATTCATAGGACACTGATCCTAACGGTGGCTGATTTTCTTTGAAAGGAAGTCGCCGAAAAATTGAACCAAAACGATGAGGATAAGAATCAACAGAGTTGCAACAAAGATGACATCGTTGTTAAACATATTTTTCCCATAGTTGATGGCTAAGGTTCCTAGTCCTCCTGCACCAACGGCACCCGCCATGGCAGTTTCTCCGATTAAGGAAATGATGGTCACGGTGGTCACACGGATCAAATCTGGAAGCCCTTCACGAAGGTAGACTCCCACAATATCCCAGAAGGTTGCCCCACTGGCTTGGGCAGCTTCAATCACGCCTCCATCCAATTCGGACAAGACCACTTGGACTTGGCGAGCAAAGAATGGAAAGACTGCCAAGGAAAGTGGCACCAAGGCTGCTGTAGGACCAATGGTATTTTTCAAGAGCAAGTAGGTCACTGGGTTAATAAAGGCCAACAAGATAATGAAGGGAATCGCACGGAACAAGGAAGTAATCTTATCCAGAATTTGGAAGACAATTTTATTTTCGATGACACCCCCAGGTTGTGTCAAGACCAATAATAGTCCGGTCACTAAGCCTAAAAATCCACCAATAATGAAGGAAATGACGGTCATATAAAGAGTCAGGTAGATGGCGGTTCCCCACCCATATTGACTAGACCAGCCTAGTTTATAAACATTTGGTAAATAGGTTTGAATCAATTCGATCATGCTTTTCTCCCATCTTTCACAATAGTCACTGCAACGCCTGCGTTTTCTAATTCTGTTTTAGCAGTTTCTAGATTTTGAGTTTCACCTGATAAGATGACCACCAATTCCCCAACTGGAGTGTTATCGAGAATCTCGATGTTCCCAAATAAGATATTGGCAGATACTTGGTATTGTTTGTAAATGTCATTGATGATGGCGGTGTCTGTCACAGAGCCAGCGTACTTGAGATGCGCTAAAATTGAGTCCTCAGGCAAGTTCTTGACAATAGCTTGTTGGTTGATTTTGACCATGGCCTCATCGATTCCTGTTGCGACTGTGATGAAGTCTTGGGTCAAGGTGTTTTTCGGATTGGAGAAGATATCTAAAACAGAGCCCTCTTCGATCAATTCACCATTTTGCATGACGGCTACTCGGTTGGCAATGTCCTTGACAATTTGCATCTCGTGAGTGATCAAGACAATGGTTAAGCCAAGTTTTTTATTCAACTCTTGGAGCAAAGCCAGAATTTGCTTGGTGGTCTTTGGATCCAAGGCGGAAGTTGATTCATCAGAGATCAAGATTTTTGGATCATTGGCAAGGGCACGTGCAATTGCCACCCGTTGTTTTTGTCCACCAGACAGTTGGGCTGGGTAATTTTCAGAACGGTCTTCTAGACCAACTAGTTCTAACAATTTGGCCACTTTCTCATTCTTTTCTTCTTTACTTAATTTCGAATGTTTGAGGGCGAAAGCCACATTTTCTGCGACCGTCATTTGGGCCATCAGGTTAAAGTGTTGGAAGATCATCCCGATATCCCGACGTTTCTCTCTTAGGGCAGCTGGTTTTAGGGTCACCTGATCTTGATAAATCACATCTCCATCCACAGTAATGGTTCCGGCGCTAGGCACTTGCAAGAGATTGATCACCCGAACCAAGGTTGATTTTCCGGCTCCGGAATACCCTACAATCCCATAGATATCGCCTTCATTAATATGAATGGTCACATCTTTGACGGCTTGGATCTGACGTTTCTTTTGCTGGAAGGTCACATCAATGTGATCCAGCTGAATCATTGCTTTACTCATAACTTGCTATTAACTCCTTTATCAATTCAATATGGGTGTAATAATCGGCGATTTTCACATTTTCATCGCCCCCATGATCATGACTATTGGCATTGCCGATTCCAAAGGCCGCCATTGGTACTTCCAATGCTTCAAAGACAGTGTGCATAGGTCCTGTCCCTGCTGTTGTCGGAAGGACGGAAACCCCTTCAGGATAGAATTCTTTGGCGAGGCGGATGACCGTTAAGATGGATGGGGCACTCATATCACTTCTGTAGCTCATTTCCCCAAGTGTGTAGATCAATTCCACCTGATCGTAGCCATTTTTCTTCAATTGCTGCTTGATCTTTTCTAAGACATCCTTGGGATCTAGACCTGGAACCAAGCGTACCTCCATCTTGGCACGTGCCTCTGCCGGAAGAATCGTTTTAACACCTTGTCCTTGATAGCCAGAGCTGATCCCTTCGATATTCAGAGCTGGTTCAAAATAAAAGCGGCGCAAGAATTCCTTGCGGTCTTCCTGTAGGACCGGAAGAGTCAAGCCATAGGTTTCAGCCACGTCTGCTGGTCCCTTATTGGCATATTGCTCGATCAAGGCCAATTCACGTTCGTTCGGTTCTTGGATCTGATCGTAAATGCCTTCCACCAAGATGCGACCTTGGGCATCTCTGAGGCTTGCAATGGCATTTAACAAGTACCAGGAAGCCGAGTCTACAACACCGCCATAGCTGGAATGGATGTCCACCTCTGCACTCTTTACCACCATATCAAAGGTGACGATTCCCTTGCTACCACCAGAAATTTCCAACTGTCCTTGGTTGTTTCGAGTACCTTGTTCCCATACTAGGAGGTCTGCCCCACGCAAGTGTTTCTTGTGCTTGGCCAAGTATTTATCCAAGTCGGTTGATGCAGATTCTTCCGCTCCTTCGATGATAAAGGTGATATTGACTGGTAAGTCTCCCTTTTCTCGAATGTATTTTCGAAGGGCTGTAAGACGGGCTGTGATGTGGCCTTTGTCGTCATCGACTCCTCGACCATACATGGTCCCATAATGGACCGATAGGGTGAAGGGATCCCCACTCCAGGGTTGGTCGTCATCAGCCGGCACCGTATCATAGTGGTTATAAAAAATAATGGTCTTGGCATCTGGATTTGGGGAGAAAAATTTGGCAATGACAAAGGGGGCTGTGTAGCTATCGTCTACTTCTACTTTTGCACCTGCAGCTGTGAAGATTTCGCCTAAATAATTGGCCACTTCCTTGAGCCCAATCTGTTGAGCAAAGATAGATTTCTTTGAAATCAGGGTCCGCAAAACCTCAAAATAATGCTGGGCGACTTCGTCATTTTCAAATTTACGGATTTGTTCCGCTTCTGTTGCAACAGGCATGACTTCCTCCTAATACGCGATAAGAGGCAGAGAATTGCTTCTCCACCTCATTTCATTCACTTGAGTCTCTTTCTTAGAAGACTGGTTGGTCCATACCTTCTGAAGACTCTTCAATTACTTTTTTCACATTGTCTTTGTGATAAGCTTTGACGATTTCCTTGATAGCTTTTGCTTTATCAGATTTTTCCCAATCTTTCTTCGCTGCGATCAAGTTGTACCATTGTTTTGAGTTGTTATCTTTCTTTTCAATATAGATGGCTTTCTTGAAGTCAACACCAGCTTCACGAACGAAGGTATTGTTGATCACTGCAGCATCTACTGATGGAAGAGCAGATGGTGTTTGTGAAGCATCCAATTCAGAGATCTTCAAGTCTTTTGGATTTTCTTTGATGTTTGACACGTTTGCCAATTTTCCATCTTTGGTATCCAATTTAATCAAACCTGCTGATTGCAAGACGTACAAGGCACGGCTTTCATTTGTTGGGTCATTTGGTACAGCGATGGTTCCACCTTTAGGAATTTCTTTAATTGAAGTGTATTTGTTTTTACCGTTTTCTGTACCAGAGTAGAGACGGATTGGTGCGATGTAGGTATCTCCTACAGAGACAAGGGCCTTGTCGTTTTTAGAGTTCCAGTTATCAAGGAAGTTGTAGTGTTGGAAAGCATTGATATCGACACTACCATCTTTTACAGCCACGTTTGGTTGTGAGTAGTCTGTAAATTGAGTGAATTCCAATTTGATACCTGTTTTAGCTTCATCCAAGTTCTTTTGGACTTGGTCCCAACGAGCTTTTTCAGTGTCGCTCAATGTCATAACACCGACTTTAACAGTTGTTTCACCATCTTTACCAGATGATTTTGAAGAGCCACAAGCGGCAAGGGCGAAGGTTGCAATAGCGGCAAGAGCCGTCAAACCAAGAACTTTTTTCAATTTCATTTTAATTTCTCCTTTAAATGTTATTCTTTAATATCTTTAGCGTCTGGTAGGTAAGTCCCACCGAAGTATTTCTTAGACAATTTTTCAAGGGTTCCATTGTCATAGAGTTCCTTGATTCGTTTGTTGACAAATTTTTGAAGGTCTTTATCTCCTTTTGCGATGATTGGGTAAACGTATGGTTGTTGATCGCTTGGAAGTTCAATCACTTTCAAATTTTTCAAACCTTGGTCACGGATAATCGCTTCCACTGAGATCCGTTCAAAAATCTTATAGTCGGTACGACCGTCAGCAAGATTTGCCATAATGGTTTGAATGGTTCCATCCGTATACTTCAATTCTGTCGGATTGTCCGCATGTTTTTTGTTGTAGTCTTCTAATTGCTTAGCTGTCGAAGTTCCTTGAACCACTTCTGTTTTCTTGCCGCCTAGATCATCCAAAGATTTAATTGATGAATCTTTCGGTACAACCAAGACCAAGGGATTGCGCGCATAAGGATTTGGGTAGAGGTATTTTTCTTCCCGCTCTTTTGAGTAGCTGATGTTGTTGGCACCGATTTGGAAGCGGTCGCTGTCTAATCCAGCAAATACTGAAGACCATTCGGTTTTGTTAAAGTTTACTTCATATTTGTCTGAACCTTTGAAGACTTCACGCAACACTTCGATTTCATAACCGGTTAGCTTTCCGTCTTTTTCTTCGTAAGAGAAGGGTTTGGTTGTTCCAACCGTCCCAACTTCGATGGTTTTCTTGCCGCTAGAAGATTTTCCAGATGAGCAAGCTACTAAAGCACTAGTTGCAAGCACAGCAACCAAACCTAAAGTAGAGTATTTCATGATTTTTTTTAGATTCATAAGATCTCCTTACTAGTCATTGGCACACAAAATGCCATTCTAAGATTATTCTTCCATTTTATCAGAATCAAATCCACTTGCCTATTATATTTTCTTTATAGAGGTGATAGGTTTTCTTTATCACACTTTCTATTTTTTAAAATATCGTAACAAGGCTTGTGCATTCTCAACATAATAGGGAACCGATACCTCAAAGGCTGCATCGTCAATGGTCATGTGATCATGGTGCAGATCAGGGGCATCTGGGGCTCCGTTGGAGCCGACAAAGGCAAAGACTCCTGGAATGCGCTCTTGATAAAAGGCGAAGTCCTCTCCTGCAGTAGATGGTTCAGCTACAATGACGTCAGCTATGCCCTGCGAATGTTCCCATACGACCTTGGTCAATGCTGCATCGTTATAGGTGACAGGTGGTGTCACCCCCCATTCAAAGTCCACATCAACTCCTAAACTTTCTGCTAGGTGATTGATGATCGAAATAAAACGTTCCTTCAAGTCTCTTTGCACCTTGGGATTAAAGGAACGAATCGTCCCTTCAAAATAGCCTGATTTGGGAAGCACATTCCAAGTCGAACCAACATCTAGGTGCGTAATGGATAAAACCGCTGCCTCAAAAGGCGAAACCGTTCGGGAAATCAACAACTGTAAATTCTGAACCATGGTTGTCACGGCTGTTACAGTATCAACTCCTAAGTCTGGTCTTGCGGCATGGCTACTAACGCCCGTCACACTGACCTTGAATTTTTCCACTCCAGCCATCATAGCGCCAGAATTGATGGCAAGTTTTCCTGCCTTTAGCTGGGGAATGTTGTGAAATCCAATAATTCCTTCTACATCATCCAGCAATCCAGTCGCTAAAACTGCAGACGCTCCTTCAGAAATTTCTTCTGCCGGCTGAAAGATCAAGCGAATGGTCCCTTCTAGCTGGTCTTCTTTTTCCTTGAGAAGAGCCGCTGCTCCCAATAGGCTGGTCTGATGAAAATCATGACCACAGGCATGCATGACTCCAGGATTTTGACTTTGGTAGGGAAGGTTTGTTTGTTCTAAAATGGGCAAAGCATCGATATCCGCCCGAAGTGCCACCACTGGACGGCCCTCCCCAATTTCTGCAATCAAACCCGTTTTCAGACCACTATCCAAAACACGGATTCCCAAGTCCTCCAACTTTTCTCGTAAAAAGGCAGTTGTTTGGTATTCTTGACCCGATAATTCTGGATGCTGGTGCAGGTAGTGGCGAATCTCTGCTAACTCTTCATAAGAATAAGCCACAGGGCCTCATCTCCTTTCAAACATAAAACTATTTTATCACTAATCGGTAGTGCCGTCTAATTCCTGTTTTTTGGGCTTTGTTATAGCTAGAAACTATAACAAAAAAACACTTCTGGATCTGGTCCCAGAAGTGTTGGTCTTGTTAGGATAGGTTTCCTTCAAATTTTTCCATAAAGCTATCACTATTGTAGGCTTTTTCCACTTCCCACTTGCCGTCTTTTTTGACAAAGGTCAATTGGAAGTCATAGCGGTCAGGTGTAATGAGCGGACGATCTTTCAGCGAAGCCATCATTTCTTCTCGGTAAACTTTGTTCTGAGCTTGATTGGCTTCAATGATATTTGGATAGTCTTTGCGATGCTCTTGGTAGAAGGTTTGCATGTGGTTTAGAATAGTTTTTTCCATGCTGACCGTCTCAGGATTTAAGCTGATCACCACTCTATCTGGAAGGTACTCTTTCACCGTGTAGGTCAATTTTGCCCGCTTGGCATTTTCTTTTTCATAGGCATCGATAAACTGGGTCACTTCTTCATTTGAGAATTGGTAATCATGCAATTGACGAGTAAAGTCAGATGCAAATTTGGCCCGAAAATCGCTACGCTCTTTTTTCAAGTCCGTTCCCAAGACGAATTGATCATCCTTGTCGACTTTTCGTTGCCCGCTAAAGTAGACTTGATTGATGTACTCATCTGCTAAAACGCTAGCATTTTCTACCTTGTTCTCGTATTTGGAAGAATCAACCGTAAATTTGAGTGGCTTAGATTTTTTATCTGAGCTATAGGTTTTGCGATCGTACTGAATTTCGTATTTTTTTCCTTTTTCAGCAGGGAAGACGATGTAACCCGAGACTTTCTTATCCTTGGCTAACTGATCGCTCTTAAGCAATTGAAAGGCCTCACTTTGATCTGCGATAGCTGTTTTCAATTTGACCTTGTTATTTGATGAGTCATAGACAGTAATATCAGAATCCGACACATTCACAGAGTCCTTGGAGACATTTTTAAATTCCAATTGAACTGCTAAATAAGTCCCATCTTCTGATTGGTTGAAAACCGGTGGCTTAATGTATAGGCCGCCTTTGAGGCTGACTTCTACTTGGCCGTCGGATGCTGAGGTCCCCGCTGACTTTTCGGTCTTAGATTGTTGGGAATTATTTTTTTGAGAAGTTGCACCACAAGCAGCTAGACTGAGAGTTGCAGTGGCTAGGATGCTCCATTTGAAAATCTTTTTCATCATCATCTCCTTAAACGTTTTTTCTATTGTAACATGTTTTCCCCCTTATGTATACGCTACATAGTGATAAGTAAAAAGAGAGTGGGACAGAAATCGGTCATTCGTTAGAATTCGATTTCGTCGTCCCACCTCCGCACAGTTGAGTAGGGCTGTAAAAGCTGATGAAATCAGCGTAGTAGAGCCCACTCAACCACTGCGTCTTGCTCGACAATCCAAAGACAATTGAGAGGCTAGGACTTTTGTCCCAGCCTCTCACTGACTAAAGGTAGCCTGATCTGTTTTACAAGATTCCTTTTTGTTTTTGAAGCAGGAGATCCTTGAGGGAAATGATCAGAACCGCAAGGAGAATCATGGCCATTCCGATAAAATCAAGGGCAAAGAAATGCTCCTTCATAATAGCAAAGGCAAAGAAAACTGCTGAAATTGGTTCAATTGAAGCTAGTAGACTTCCTTTTACCGGTCCGATCAGGCTGGTTCCTTTAAGAAAGACGGTATAGGCAAAGATGGTCCCAATCATCACTAAGCCAACAAGTCCGAATAGATTGCCCAAACCGTACTGCCCCTGTATGATCTGGCCAGCTGTAAAAGGCAGCATGACCATTCCTGGCACGACCATTCCACATCCGATAACTAGCATACTACCCCATTTTCGAATCAATGGAATAGGCAGAATGATATACAGTGCATAAGCAACTGCCGATACGAGGCCCCAAAATAAGCCTCTTGGGGTGATCGCTAACTGATCCATCCGGCCGTGGGTCGCTATGAGAAAGGTCCCAGCAATGGCTAACACCATGGATACTAGTTCTGAAATTGTTGGAGCTAAGCGATCCTTGAGGCAGGTATATACTAGAACAAAGATGGGACAAAGGTACTGCAAGACCGTGGCTGTCCCCGCATTTGTGGCATCGATGGCTTCTAAATAGGTCAACTGCGTCATCAATAATCCCAAAAAGGAAAACAAGCAAAGAGGGAGATAGGTAGACCGATCGCGCAGAAAGGCGGTCATTTTTTTCTTATCCGCTAAATAAGCAAAGATAATGAGTACTGCTCCTGCAAAGACCAAGCGCATGGTGGTCAAGGTCATGGGTGAAAAACCGTGAGACATCAGGTATTGACCGCAAGCTCCCGACAAGCCCCAAGCAATCCCTGCTATCAGGGTCATCACAGTCCCTTTTAATGATGGCGACATAACTTCTCCTAGAATGTTTCTGTCTTTATTGTAACACAAATGAGACCATCCTCACTAGCAGAAATTAGTCTTCTTTTTTCCCTTTCTTGCCCATAGAGAAGCCGAGACTAGCTAATTTTAAAGTTCAAATCACATAGACGATCTTTTTATCGCCTGTTACAGAAGATTTTTTTCTCATATCTCTCTTTAAAACGATTGATGCTCCATCAGTATAGCATGCTCAAAAAATATGCAAGCGTTTTCTTAAAATGCTATACCTTTTTTACTATCACAAAAAAAGCAACCTCCATGGCATCTTTTCACCATGGAGGTTATTGCTATGATAGCCTACAAGTTTGTAACAGCCGTCTTAGGAAGTTTTATCTTCTTTTCCCTTTTTTAAGAGGAGATGGGCTGCAAACAGAAGACCAAGACTTTCTAAGAAGAGTGCCGTGCTCCTTGTATCTCCTGTTTTTGGAAGACTTGCTGGATTTTCGCTAGTTCCTGTCTTCACTTCTTTTTCGCCTTGTTCCAAGGATTTAGGAAGTATTTGATTTGTTGGCACCATCTCAGAGCTAGACGCTTGATAGACGATCACATACAGTCCCAGATCTTTGCTTGTGAATTCCAAGCTATCTCCGATAACTTTTACGTTTTGTTCTGTAAGAGTCTGATCAAGGTTCATCGCATACACAGCTTTTAGCTGACCTTTGATTGGTAAGTGTACCAAAAGTGCTCCTTTTGGTGTCACCACATGGTTATCATGGTCCAACAAGGCCAAGTGATAGGCGTCGTAAGGAGTTCCTGCCAAGTCTTGGCGCAGAACCTTTTGAACCTGAAGCTTAAGATTGGCTGCCAAGTCATCTGAGAGTCCAGCTACCCAGACACCTGTAGCCTTATCCGCTAAGACTCGAACGTCTTTTCTTGGTTGATCAGGCTCTGGAGCAACTTCATTCCCTACTGTTCCCAGAGGCCCGGTGTAGGCTGGGAGATCATGAACCGCTGCTTTAACGGCATTGACACCTCCCTTAAACTCTGGCACTTCAAGGATGGGAGCTGCTTGCTCACCCACTGTACCGAAAGGTTCTGTATAGGCTGGGAGATCATAAACCGCTGCTTCGACAGCATTGACGCCTCCCTTAAACTCTGGCACTTCAAGGACTGGAGCTGCTTGCTCACCCACTGTACCGAAAGGTTCTGTATAGGCTGGGAGATCATGGACCGCTGCTTCTTCGCCATTGACACCTCCCTCAAATGCTGGTACTTCAAGGACTGGAGCAGGCTCTTCACCTTTACTTGAAGTTACAAGAGGTTTCACTCCAATCTCGATGATGCGATTTTGAACTGGTGTCGTTTCTGTATGTACAAGGGTACGTTTGCTTCCTAATACTGCAAAATAGTCGACTTTTTCCCCATTTTTTCCTTCTACAAGCACGCGCCGTTGACCGATAGGAAGCTCAGGATTTTCACGCATCACTTCTTCATAGGCAATCGGAGTCTTTTTAACTTCCAAACTTGGACGATCCACAACCAGACTTCGATCTCCCTCTAGAGGAGTGGATTGGTGATGAGTCTGGAAGTGAAGATGGTATTCTTTCACCAGACTACCATCTTGAGATAAGAGGCGAACAAGAGTCGGTAGATCATCCTTCGTGGAAGCAATGACACTTGCAACACCATGTCCAGTGGTTTGAACCGTTACTTGTGGTCTGGCACCATTTACATCCAATGTATAATCCGTTACTGCCGGATCAAAGTGTTCGAGGGCTTTTCCAGCAACTGAAATAGCAACCGTCGGGGTCACAGTATCTTCTACTTTTCTTGGTGAATAAGCCGTGAATTCTACGACAGCTAGACCATTGGTAGTCGGTTTACGCGTCATACGTGCACGAATCGCAGTCGTTTGAATCGGATCAAAGGTAAAGGTGATCGGTTTACCGGCTTCAATTTCTCCTGATGCCTGATAAGGAATGGCTGTCCAATTTTCCGACTTGTTAAACGGATGGGTGCTATCTTCTTCATAACGAGAGATTGTGCTTGGTTCTGAATAAGCAGGGCCAACATATCTTTCTAGAACAAGATTTGCAGGGGCATCTGTGCCACTATCTCTAAAGAATTGAATCGCAACCTCTCCTACAGTTTGTGAAATGATTTGGCCATTTTTCTTAAAGAGAATACCCACAGAAGTTTCTTGATCTTTTGGAGTACGCGACCAGTTGGTCCAACGGCCATCTTCGTTCAATTGTCCATCATTGATGTAGAAAATACGGTCATGGGAAGCAGCTTGAGTGTCATTTGTGGTAGAAGCAAAAGCTTTGGAATCACTGGTGTTGTTGCTGGTATTTTCAGATAAGACTTGATGGCCCTTGGTAAGGACTGTCACTTGCATCTTGGTGGTCAAATCAGTACCCAAGACATGGCCCAGAACTTCAAAACTTCCTTCTTGTTCTCCTGCATGTGCTGGAAGAGTGTCCCATGATACTGCAAGATTGGCTGTCACCCAACCACTTTGAGCTGGGTAATAGACCTTCATGCTTGCTGGCAAGGTAATCGGATCACCAATATTAACAGCCATGGCACCATTTTCTGTAGCAAGAGGAAGAGCCGTTTCTTTTTCATTATTGCGGAAGATCCGGTATTCCTTCAGAATAGACCCATCTTCTGCCTTCAAAATAAGACGGGTAGCCCCTTTTGGACTGGTTGCTGGAACAATGGTGACTAGGCCATTCTGGCTAGCACTTGCGGTGATAGCCTTAGTCGTTTCAGAGACATAATAATCCGTCACTTCTGGATTGAAATGGTCCAGCTTCTTGCCATCCACCATGATCGAAATTTCTGAATTTGTGGCACTTGGAACCTGATTGCCTAAAATGGTCATTTCTGTCAAGCCAACACCTGCCGTTCCATCTGCCTTCTTCATGCGAATCCGAACAGCATAGGTTTCAACCTTATCAAAGGTCAGATGGTTGGTTTGAGTCGCAGACAACTGACTTGGAGCCTGTAGATTTTCCACGGTTTTCCAATTGGCTGGATTGTTAAACGGATGATGTGGATCCGATTGGGTATGGTTGACATCGTTTGGTAAATCTGGAATTTCTTTGCCAACATAGTATTCAACGGTATAGTCTTTTGGAAGGCCAATCGCTCCATCTGTGTAAAAATCTAGAGAAAGATTATCAACAAAGCGCTTGGTCAAATCCCCAGAATTTCCAAATAAAATAGCTGCCCAATCATTATCTGTATCTGTTTGCCAAGTTGTCCAGCGATTCTTAGCATCTGCATTGGTTCTTGAAATCGTCAAATCATTTAAGGCATTGGCAGCATCGTCTCCACCCGTATTAGATACAATGGCTGCAGGTAGTTGAGAGCCTGTCCATTGTTTTGAGATATTCTTTCCAGCAACAACCTGGCTTGAAACCCGAACATGCGCCCTGGTCGTCAACGTGCTACCCACTATGTGACCCGTGATGTCATGCATTCCTTCAGTTTGGCTGAAGTTGGCTGGGACTGGATCCCATACGACATCTTTATAGAGGATCGTACCGTTTGAATGGTAGGCGCGAACAGTTGCTGGCAATTGAACCGTTTCCCCTTTTGGAAGGGTGAGACTAATGTCTTCAGCCACTTGCAATCCTTCTACCGTAACAGTAGCGAGAGCTTCCAGATCCGTTCCTTCAACATGACCTTTTAGACTAAAGCTGTGATAAGAACTGAGATCTTTATCATCAATCTTGTCCCAAGTTACCGAAACTTTGCGTGGCAGGCCTTGGTCAAATTCAGCCCCAACTTGTGTCGGTAAATTCGGTTGCTGATGAAGGTCTGTTGAGATGGAGACAGGATGCAATTTGACAATCTTCTTGACTGCTGTATTTTCTTTGATCACCATTTGGGTAGCGATGGACTCAGTAGTGTCAGCTTGATGGTCCAAACGAGCTCGTAAGGTCATATGACCTTTGCTATAAAGAAGTAGGTTTTGTCCGCTGACTTCGACACGTCCTCCATCAGTAGATTGGGCCTCTATATGTACATCTGAAGCTGAAAATTCTGTTTGCGAACCATCCTCATAGTGTCCAACAACGCGATATGGTAAGACTTGATCTTCTGTTGCAGCATCTTTGCCCTCTACCAGAACTTCCAATCGTTTCAAAGCTGGAGCTTCCTTGACAAACTGAATTAGGTAGGTTTGAACCAATTCTCCATTCTGAGCACTTAAGAAGATCGAAGCCTGATGATCGTTGCTATCTGAAGCTTGTTGAACAGTGACCTGGTAGCCACTGGCTTGAGCTGCTACGGTCGGAGTGGTCGCCGTATAAGGAAGAGAAAGGCGATAATAGGTCTTCTCAGGTTCAAAGTTTTCAAGCGGACGGTCTCCGACTGTGATTCCCGTTACACTCGGAGTGCTTTCCTTATCACTTGCAGTAAAAGTAGCCGTCACTTCGTGATGATCGCCGACCAACTGACCTGTTGCTTGTGTACTTCCTCCTTCTTTTGTCAAAGCTGAAGGATCTTTCAAGGTCCACGAAACCACCTCTGTGTCGACTAGGTTCCCATCCGTCAAAAGGGCTGTCACACTTTTATCCAATTCTTCTGGTTTTGTCCCAACTGGAACAGTAACCACTTTAGGTAACCACTTGTCTAGAGCGACAACTTTGACAATGGCTTGAGCTCGAGCCTCTAGACCTTCTACACTTCCTTGGACTTTCTTTTGACCAGCACTCGCCAGTAAGTCTTCTGCTAGATCCCAGTGAACTGACTTTTCTTCTACACTTCCATCGCTATAAATTGCCGTAACTGTAGTTGGCAATACAGGCTTAGTACTGACATCTGTTGTTGCTTGAACAGGCGAGTAAGCGACAAAGTGACGATGGTCTTTTTTACCAGAAACTGTCGTAACGGTAGTACTGTCAGACGCTAGACCAGCAGCATCTGCATAAAGGGTAAACCTACCTTCTTTTTCAGTAGATTTCACAATGACAACTCCTTTTCCATTGAAGGCCCGTCGTTGCCATGTTCCATCTGCTTGCGCCTTATAGCGTTCGCGACTTGCTTGTTCCCCATTGTCTACTCCGACAATTTGCCCTTGTCCATGAAGATTGAAGTAGACCAATTGATTAGCGGTTGGCACCACATTTCCCTCACTATCCACAATTTCATAGTGAATATAAGAGAGATCTTTTCCATCAGCTGTGATCACCTCTTCTTCTTTGGTCAGGCGAACCTTAGCTGGCTCTCCTGCAGTCGTGACATGATCTCGTGCAACCTCATGACCTTCTTCGTCCCGCGCTATCGCTGTCAAGGTACCTGGTTGGTAAGACACTAACCACTCTAAGTACAACTCACTCGGTTTTGCCCCTTCATGATAAGGGCGACCATCTTCGGTTGTTTTTTTAGTAAATTCCTTTTTACCAAGCGATTGTCCATTTAAGAACAATTCGACACTTGCCGCATTAGAGAAGGTCCGAACCGGAACCTTGCCATCTACTAAGATCTTTCGTTCCCGAAGGGTTTCATCTGTCCAATTCCAATGAGGCAGGATATGAACCGTTGGCTTTTCTTTGTCACTGTACCATTCACTCCGATAAAGATAGAAGTCATTTTTTGGCAAACCAGCTGTATCAATAATACCAAAGAAGGAACTTTTAACTGGTGTGCTGTCTTGGTTGTGCCAAGGAGTTGGCTCACCAATATAGTCAATACCTGTCCAGATAAATTGGCCAGCATAACCAGCATGATCTCGGTCAAATGTCCATGATTCCGTAGCTGTTCGTCCCCATCCTACACGGTCATTTCCATAATCGGATTGTTCATAATGGCGATTTGGACGATTATCGTGGCTGAGGATATGAGCCGGATCAAAATAGGAATCGCGCGTACGTGTTGCTGAAGATGTTTCAGAACCATAGATCAACCAGTTTGGATGAGCTCTACGAACAGCCTCATAATAACGTTCCCCATAGTTCATTCCTACAGCATCCAGTAGTTCTGACAGTTTCAAGAAATTTCCCGTAGCAGATCGGCTATATTTATTTTCACCCATGGTGACATAGCGTTCCGTATCAATGGCCTTAATGACTGCTTTCAAGCGCTTTAAGGTTTCGATTGAGCGCTGACTACCATTGGCTTCATCTACTTCATTTCCGAGTGACCACATAATGATAGCTGGGTTATTTTTATCGCGTTCTACCATGGTCCTGAGGTCAAAATCCGACCATTTTTCACCCTTCTTAGCTTCAGGATGCGTTGCATCTTGGTCAAAGAATCGACCGTAGTCATAGGTTTTTTTGCCACCATACCAAGTATCAAAAGCTTCTTCTTGGACTAAAAGTCCAAGATTTGCAGCAGCATCCAACAACTGCGGACTAGCTGGATTGTGGGTGGTCCGAATCGCATTGACCCCCATATCTTTTAAGAGTTTTAATTTTCGATAGGTCGCCTTGTAGTTTTCCTCTGCCCCTAAGGCACCATTATCATGGTGGATACTCACCCCATGAAATTTCAGTCGTTCACCATTGAGTGAAAAGCCTTCATTGGGCGTCCAATTGAAATAACGATAGCCAAAGGTATCTTCCGTAACATCAACCAGCTGGTCTCCCTTGTAAACCTTGGTTTTCAAGACATAGAGTTGAGGATGGTAACTCTTGGTCGTCCACAAGGTCGGTTGGTTCACCAAGATGGTTTGGTTAAAGGCAGCCGTTTCATGTTCTGCTAAACTCTTTGTAACGGAGCGAATCACTTCAGAAACAGCTTTTCCTTCCTTGGTAAAGATCTGTTGTTCAAGGAATACCTTGGCAAGCTCTTTGCCCGTATTTTGGACCTTACTTTGGATAAGAGTTTCAACAGCTCCATCTTTTTGCTCTGCTAGTTTTGGTGTGGTGATGTGATTGCCATTTTCAGCCACATGCACCTGATCCAGATAGCTCAGTGTGACATCTCGATAGATCCCACTTCCTGAATACCATCGGCTACTTGGTTGTTTATTGGTAACCTGAACGGCAATCGTATTTTCACTACCATCTTTATTTAGAAAATCGGTAATGTTGTATGAAAAATGATTGTAACCACTTGGATAGTTTCCTACGAATTTACCATTGACAAAAACTTTGGAATCCATATAGACCCCATCAAATGTTAGACGTACATCCTTATTCTTGTCTGCTTCATTGACAGTGAAGGTCTTGCGGTACCATGCCGTCCCCCCATTTAATTGTCCACCTTCGTTTCGCGCAGGTGATTGGTGGTCAAAATCAAAATAGATACTCCAATCATGGGGCAGGTTCAACTTAGACCAATCATGAACATCTACCTCTTTCTTAGAAAAATCTCCTGAAGTATTTAGTTTAAAATACCAGTCTTTATTGAAATTTTGCTTTCTTTCCTGTAAGAGCCGATCTTCAGTTTCTTTGTCTTTCGTCAGCTCTGGCTTAGTCGTATTTGGGGTTGCTTCCTTAGCACCCGCTTGGCCTCCTTGCTCATTCTTGTCAGGTATTGCAGCTGTATCCGGCTTTGGCTCAAGTGCCTTATCTAAGGAAGGCTTCGGAGTAGCAGCCTCAGCCTTTCCATTTCCAGAATCTGCTGGACTTGTAGGAGTCTCCACCTTAGGTGCAAGCGGGGTTGCATCCGCTGTTTCACTGGATGGTTTTGGATGTTCTGCAGCTTCTTCAGTAGAAGGGGCAGGGCTAGGGGTTTGATCTGCTTTGGAAATAGCTGCTGCAACATCCTCAGGTAATTTGTCTAAGGGCTCAACCTGATGGATGACTTCCTCTTCAGATGTGGGAGCTTCCGTCTCTGCTGCATGCGCTAGTTGAACACCAAATAAACTAGCCCCAATCATGACCGATGCTGCCCCAATCGCAAACTTACGGATACTATAATGACAACGTTTTTCAAACATTTTATGGTTCATAAGAATCCTCTTTTCCTTGATCTTGAGTAAGCGTTTTCTTTTTCATTGACACCTCCTGATAAAACGCCTATATTTTATATCAATGTTGATATATTTAATATATCAAAACTTCAGAAAAATTGCAATGGATTATTTTCTTTTGATTCAAAAAAGAGCAAAACAGAAAGAATGTTTCAACATTCTTTCTGTTCCACTCTTCTATGATGAAGGCTTTTCAACTCATAGCCATTCTAGGATAATCTAGAACAATAGGATGCAATACCTTCTAAAATTCCCATTATTCTGGCTCAACTAAAATCTTGATTTGAGACTTATCTTGTGTCAATTCAATAAAGCCATCTTGGACGATATTTTCCAACTTGATTTTCTTGGTAACCAATTTTTCAGCAGAGAAATATCCTTGTTCCATCAACTCTAATACTTTAGGGAAAATGTGACGGTAAGCAATGATCCCTTTCAGAGATTTTTCTTGGATGGCAAATTCATTCGGATTGATGCTGGCTTCACGTTCCCAGATAGAAACAACCATACATTCACCAGCTTTATGAACTGCTGCCAGGGCTTGGCCTAAAACGACCGGAACACCTGTAACTTCATAAGACACATCGGCACCACCACCTGTCAAACGATGGATAGCATCAACCACTGATTCACCATCTTGAGGATGAACCACAATGGCACCCAGCTCTTCAGCTTTAGCTTGGCGTTCAGGAGACAGCTCAACCGCATAAATTTTTGAAGCACCCGCTGCACGAAGAGCTTCCACGATCAAGAGACCAATTGGCCCCAAACCAAAGACAACTGCTGTATCTCCAGCCTTGATAGCAGATTGACGAACAGCATAGACCGCAACAGCTGCCGGTTCTGTAAGAGCTGCTTGCTCATAGCTCAAGCTATCTGGAATCACATGCACAAGATCACCATCAAGCACACAATACTTCGCAAAACCACCATCAGCAGCGAGCCCAACAAAGTTCAAGTTTGGATCAAGGTTGTAATCACCGATCAAGTTATGTTTGGCCAAAATTGGTTCAATCGTTACCCGATCGCCAACTTTCACTCGAGTCACATCACTTCCGACTTCGACAATTTGACCTGAGAATTCATGCCCCAAGGTAACCGGTGCTTTTTGACCAGAATAGACATGTTCTTCAGTTGGAATGAAGATCGGACCATCCAAATATTCATGCAAGTCTGTTCCACAGATCCCTGTGAACTTAACTGCCACTTTTACTTGGTGCGGAAGTACTTCAGGTACTTCGACTTCTTCGATACGAACGTCTTTTGCTGCATGCCAGCGAGCTGCTTTCATAGTAGCCATGTGAATGTCTCCTTTATATTTCCATGATTCACAATTTCCTTTTCAGGAAACTCAACAAACCCATTGTAAGCCTTTTCACAAACTTTGTCAAGGAAAAATTGAACTAAAAAGCCAGCCCTCCAGCTGGTCTTATTTCTTCTTGATTCGTGAAGTCTCTATTCTCCAACCCACAATCCAACCAAGGACGAGGAGATAATTTTCAAGCGCACCGATCCCATTGACCAGCAGATGATAGTGAAAATAACTGAAAAGATGATTGGTCCCAATCCCAAGCCCACCAATGATCAAGGCCAATAGCACCGTCCGAAGATAAAACCAATCGTATTTCAGATTGACAGCAATCAGGATCACAAGAACTGCCATATTCCAAATCCCAATCTCCCGCTGCCAACCGACAGAAATACCATATCCCGAATGACTTCCCATATAGGATGGAAAGAATAGTTGGAAGATAATCGCTCCAGACATAGCGATAATGACTAGGATAAATAAAACTCTTAAAAATTTATTCATGTAATTCCTCCTAATACCTGTTGACATGTAATCGTCTTTCCTATTCTAACACAATTTTATGGATAGTAAAAACCAACCTCTCGGCTGGTTTTTTCTCTATTACTCTTCTTTTAACTTCGCCAATTCTTGGGCAAGTAACTTGAGGGCTACTTGTGGGTTAGCTTGGCCTTTGGTTGCTTTCATAAGGAAGCCTGTAAAGGCCTTATCCGCATTCCGTTTTCCTGACTTGAAGTCGGCTACGGCTGCTTCATTGTCTGCAAAGACTTGGTGGATGATTGGAATCAAGACTTCAGGGTCTGAAATCTGTACCAAGCCAGCTTTTTCGACGTATTCACGCGCACCGCCACCGTTTTTCGCCAAGTGAACGAAGACTTTCTTGGCAATCTTAGATGAGATGATGCCATCTTCTATGATGGCAATCATTTCGACCAAGTTTTCTGGTGTCAATTGGATTTCTTCCAGCGTCTTGCCTTCTGCATTCAAGAATTGAGCGACTTCCCCTTGGAGCCAGTTAGAGACTTGTTTGGCATCCCCACCAAGGGCTACGGCTGCTTCAAAGAAGTCAGAAGTCACTTTCGTCGCTGTCAATTGGTTGGCATCATAGTCAGACAAGCCAAGCTCCGCCACGTAGCGAGCACGGCGATCTTTTGGAAACTCTGGCAACTCTGTGCGCATTTCCTCAATCCACTCATCTGAGATTTCAAACAAGGGAAGGTCTGGTTCTGGGAAGTAACGGTAATCTGCCGCTCCTTCTTTGACCCGCATAAGGATCGTGCTCTTGTGGGCTTCATCGTAACGGCGTGTTTCTTGACGAATGACACCACCTGAACGCAAGATTTTTGCTTGACGCTCCACTTCGTATTCAAGACCTTTACGGACGTTTGAGAAAGAGTTCAAGTTTTTCAACTCCGTCTTGGTTCCAAATTCCTCTTGACCGTATGGACGAAGGGAAATGTTGGCATCGACCCGCATCGATCCTTCTTCCATCTTAACATCAGAAATGCCTGTATATTGGATGACTTCTTTCAAAGCTGTCAAATAAGCATAGGCTTCTTCAGGAGAACGCATATCTGCTTCAGATACGATTTCAATCAATGGCACCCCTTGACGGTTAAGGTCCACATAAGAGAAACCGTCTGGGCTGTGGGTATTCTTACCGGCATCTTCTTCCAAGTGGGCCCGTTCAATCCCGATTTTCTTAGTTGAGCCGTCTTCCAATTGCACTTCAATCCAACCCTTGTAGCCGATAGGCTCATCAAATTGCGAAATTTGGTAGGCCTTTGGATTATCAGGGTAGAAGTAGTTCTTACGGTCAAAGTGCATGTGTTGGTGGATATCCATATTCAGGGCCAAAGCAGCCTTAATACCAGCGTCCACAACACCCTTGTTCAAGACAGGAAGCACCCCTGGGAAAGACCAGTCAATCACATTGGTATTGGCATTTTGCTCGTTCCCAAAGTGAGCAGAGGTTGGTGAGAAAATTTTTGAATTTGTATTCAATTCAACGTGGACTTCAAGTCCGATGACTGTTTCAAAGTTCATTAATTGTCACCTCCAAAAATCACGGGTTGTTGCTTGTGGTAATCTGTCGTTGCTTCAAAGGCCGCAGCGGCTTGGTAGATAGTCTCTTCAGAATACTTCGGACCGATCAACTGCAACCCAACTGGAAGCCCTTGCGCAAAACCTGCAGGAATCGAAATCCCTGGAAGACCTGCCAAGTTGACTGGAATGGTCAAGAGGTCAGCCAAGTACATGGCAACCGGATCATGGTTGAGCGAATCCAAATCAAAGGCCACGCTTGGAGCTGTTGGACCAAGGATGAGGTCGTAATCTGCAAAGACTTTTTCAAAATCTTGGATGATGAGGGTACGGACTTGGCCAGCTTTCTTGTAGTAGGCATCGTAGTAACCTGATGAAAGACTGAAAGTTCCAAGCATGATCCGGCGTTTGACTTCATCACCAAAGCCTTGACTACGAGTGTTCACATAGATATCATCCAAGTTTTTAGCATCTTCCGCACGGAAACCATAGCGAATCCCGTCAAATCGTTGTAAGTTTGATGAAGCTTCAGATGAAGCAATGATGTAGTAAACGGCGACACCGTATTTAGAGTGTGGAAGGCTAACTTCTTCGACAGTTGCTCCCAATTTTTCAAAATGTTTGGCCGCATTAAGAATAGTTTCTTTGACTTCTGGGTCAATTCCTTCCCCAAGGTATTCTTTCGGAAGGGCAATCTTCATACCCTTGATGTCTTGACCAATCTTAGAAGTAAAGTCTGCTACACGAACAGGTGCAGAAGTCGAATCCTTGGCATCTTCGCTGGCAATGACATTAAGCAATTGGGCATTTTCCTTAACGGTTGGTGCGAACGGTCCAATTTGATCAAGTGAGCTACCGAAGGCAATGAGACCGAAACGAGAAACCGTTCCGTAAGTTGGTTTAAGACCTACGATCCCGTTGAAGGCAGCTGGTTGGCGAATAGAACCACCTGTATCCGAACCAAGAGACAAGCGGACTTGTCCTGAGGCTACAGAAGCTGCTGAACCACTTGATGATCCACCAGGAACCTTGCTGTGGTCCCAAGCATTTTTGGCTGGTCCATAGTAAGACGTTTCACCAGATCCACCCATGGCAAATTCGTCCATGTTGGTCTTCCCGATGACAATCATATCTTTAGCCTTAGCATTGGCAACCGCTGTCGCATCAAAGATGGGCTCGTAGTTATAAAGCATTTTTGATGCCGCAGTTGTCAGGATGCCGTCTGTAGAGATGTTATCTTTGACAGCAAGTGGAATCCCTGACAGGAGGTTGTCGGCATCGATTCCTTTTTCATCAATGGCCTTGGCTTGCGCAAGGGCAGCTTCTTCTGCCACTGTCACAAAGGCATTGATGGCTTCTTCACGCGCCTTGATATCGTCAAGGGTTGCTTGGGTCAATTCGGTTGCTGAAATTTCCTTAGAAACAAGGAGATCGTGCAACTCTTCAATGGTTTTATGGTTGAATGACATTAGGCATCTCCTCCATCTTCTAGGATAGCTGGCACCTTGATGTAGTAATTGTCTTTTTCAGGTACATTTTTAAACAAGCGGTCACGGTCTGTCCCTTTTTCAGCAACATCCGGACGCAATACAGTCTTGCGGTCAGCCATGGTCGTTGTTGGAGCAACACCCGTTGTGTCCACTTCTTCCAACAATTCCACCATGTCAACAATCTTAGACAAGGTTGTCGCAAACTCATCTGTCTCTTCTGGAGAGAATTTTAATTTTGAAAGATTGGCAACGTGGGTTACCTCTTCTTGCGTAATTTTCATCTTGCTTCCTTTCGTGAAATGATGATTTTCCAATACCCTCTATTTTACCATAATTTAGCCTAATTTGCTTGAGATAGAAAAAATCTGTAGGACTTTTTTGTCGCTACAGATTCTACTGTTTAGATTTCTTTTTCATCCAGTTGCCCCATGTCTTTGAGAGCCTGCTTCCAGACTTCCTGGACCTTGGATGTGAGGTAGCAAGAAGCTAGGTCATACGAAGCTTGATGGAAAGGAGTGACATTCCCTTGGAAAAGCTCTACAAGCCTATTTGCAAGCTCCTTGACCAAGTCTGCTTCCGGGATCTTTTCACTATAATCCACTAAAAAGCCGTTCTTCCCATCTTTAATAAAGGTCGGATTCCCATAGCGAGCATCAAAACCAAGCAAGGCCAGGCCAGCTCCGACGGCTTCCATCAAGGTCAACCCAAAGGTTTCCCACTGAGAAGTGGTGAGATAAGCCTGGTAGTGAGGGTAGATCTGCTCCAAATTCGCATGACCTCGCAGGTGGATATAGTCTTGCGCTCCAAGCTCTTGAATCAGGTTCTGCAAGTTGTCCTCTTCTCCACCTTTCCCATAGATATCAAACCGAAGATCCGGCATGGTTAGATGAGCTGTTGCGACGACACGAATGGCCAAATCCAGACGCTTTCTTGGATCAAGACGCGATGCTGTCATCAGACTAAAAGGGCGCCTTCCTTCTAGTGAACCTGTCAGCTTCTCTAGATGTCCCACTGGAATAGTGTAGATGGGCATTCCGTGACAATCTTGCTTGGCAAGCGTCTGCTGTAACACTTCCTTTTGCGCCTCTGTCGCAGTGATGAAGGCATCAAAGCGCTGGGCATACTTGAATACATAATAATATTCGTAGTTGAGCTGTCCATTTTCAAATTCGTGCTCCGAATGAAAGACCATAGCCAACTTAGCCGGAGATCTTTGCTCCAACAAGGGACGAGCAAATTCCATTCTTGAAGCTCGATCCACTAGGATTAAATCTTCCTTTTTTAGTGAAAGTTTCGAGAGGAATCGTCGCATCACCTCCGTTTGACTTGTCAAGATTTCCGGCCCCATTTTAGAGAGCCAATGTCCACCTTGTCTCGCTTCTTCAAAGGCGATCCGCCCATTCTGATCATGATAGGTCCGTCTAATCACACTTCCGTATTGAAAATATTCCGTCACCAGTTTACAAGCACCATAATACTCTCGCTTGATGATCGTGGTCCCCAACAGATAATCCACATAGCGAACGCAGTCTGGGTGGTAGGGATCTAGATGAAAGACCAAGACATTATTGTCTGCCAACTGATAGCAAATTTTTTCTTCTGATTGTTCGATGATATCTAGGCGAGTCAACTGCAAAGCCATTTGCAAGGCCCCAACTGTCTGTTGAGGAACCGTCTTTTCTTGATCCGTAAAAGCTAGCTGGGCATAAAGCAATTCCTCGTCTCGGTGTCCCAAAGAAAGGTAATAAGCTAATTTTTCAGGGCTTGGCCAAGTGGTAAAAACAAAGGTCGATTGCACTCCTAAATCACGAAGTAGCTTAGCTCTTGAGGCTTGCGCCACATCAACCCCATTGGGCTCATAACCCACCAATAAATTAAAGGTATAGATGCTCATGGCTGCCTCCCTCTAAACACTCAAATCGTCTTCGTAGCTCTTCTTTTTTGGGAAGCTGCAAGATGCGGGCTTGCTCTTTCAAGCGTTCTTGGAAACTCTCTGGATGAGCTAGGATTTCTCCAAGTTGCACCTTCATCTCCTCTACAGTCTCCGTGACAGTAATCAATTTTTTGTAGACTTCCTGATGCACCGTGTCCTGTAGGCCAAGTAACAGTTGCCCATTTTCAAGAGCACGTATGCTACTGCTGAGCACTTCTTTTCCCTGATTGCAATCCAGATAAAGCGAACAGCTTGCCAGTAACTCTTCGTATTGATCCATTGAAATGCCCGGGTATAGCCGAACATTGGAGCAAGGAGCAAGCTCTGTTAATTTAGGCCCCATAGTTGTCAAGGCTGCAATGTGAAAGGTCACTTGTGGAAATTGATCAACCAAGTTGGATAAGCCTTTCACTTCTTGCGAAGCGGTCATGACCAGAACTTGAGGCTGAAAGCTCACTGCTTCTAGGTCCACAAATCCTGAGAGCTCCGCCAGACCTTCTTTTTTCTCTGGCAAGAGAGTCTCATCCAAAACCATCAGTTGGCCGACATGCTCTGTAAGCTCAGCTAGATCGAGTGACCAATTCCCACAATAGGCCAATCGTTCTTTATCTATCCGTTCTACAAAAGAAAGCAGGTCCTTGTCCATCAAAAGAACGCCTTTTGCCTCAGTCAGAAGGTGATCTAAAACAGCTCTTAAAAGCTCCTCTTTGTTGGCATACACCCGATCACGTCCCTTAACGGTTTGATGCAAAAAGGTCCCTTCTGAGACAAAGTGGAGGAGGACTTCTTCTTGTTTTTGATTGTGATAAATCTCCAGATAGGCTTGACCTCTTTCATCCAGCAAACTTTGCTTACTACGCCAGCCATAGCGATTATAGAGATCAATAGTTGCGATCTCTTCTCCCTGACCAAACCACTCAACTCTTCCAACGGTCCGAGACAAGACATCTTTCCGAAAAATCACATTTGCCCGACGTTCTGTTCCATCAAAAATATAGGTCGTGATTCCCAATGTCCACGGCTCCCAATATTCAGGAACCTCCAAATCATTGAAAAATAAGGGCTCTCCTGTTTTCGATGCTGGATCTTGCTGGGTAAAGAAAGTTGCCAGGCTTTCCTTTTCCTTCTCCAGATCGGTTTCCAGATTGGTCAATAGCACCCGGTAGGGTTGATTGAGTTGGTGTAGAAGTTTCTCCAAACGAGCCAGCTCCAGGGTCTCTTCTTTTGCAATGATGAGCATAGTGCTCCTTTCCGTTGCCATCCTATTCCTTTATATTTTCAATCAGACTGAGGTTCATCCGCACACGCGCATAGGTTTCCGTTTCCTGAAGACCCGCTTCCTCTAATTTTTCAAGGGCCCGCTTCAAACGTGTTTTATAGATATAACGGTGCCAGGTCAAATCATAGCCCAACATCCCAAGGAGAGCTAATTTTTCCTGTTTGGCTTCCATCTCATCGATCACCCGCTTTTCTGTCCAAACTTGTGAGAGGGTATCTTTACGACCCACTCGATACCAATAAATGCACTTCTCTGTATGAACCACCCGATCAGCCTTTAACAACAACTTGTACATGAGGAAGTTGTCCTCAACATTTTTCCCGACTGGAAAACGTAAGCCTTCAAATAAGCTGCGCTTATAAAGCTTCATCATGGCACAGGCCCAGGCCATATCTCTGGTTTCTTGAATGGCGTCCTGATCCATAATGGCTCGTCCCTCATAAAGGGTCTCAGAATAATCCGCTTCCGTCACCTTGATCAAGTACTTGCTACTACTGTCATCGTAAAGGTTGTAGTTAGCTGTTGAAACATCCGCATGGTAGTCTTTGAGTTTTTGATAGAGGACTTCTACATAATCCTCTGTCACCCAGTCATCCGGGTCGATAAAGGTGATGTAGTCTCCTGTAGCCAACTCAATTCCTGTATTTCGAGCCGCTGATAGGCCACCATTTTCCTGACGGACATAGCGAATGCGTGTATCTCGTTTGAAAAATTCCTTACAGATCTCTTCGGAGTGATCTGGCGAACCATCATTAACCAAAATAATTTCCAAATGCGGGTAGGTCTGGTGGGTAACCGTCTCCAAACACTGCCTCAGATACGCTTCCACCTTATAAATGGGAATGATGATACTCACTACTTCATTTGCTTGCATGATTCTTCTCGCTTCTCTTTAAATAATCGCGAATGGCTGCCACCATTTGGGCTACTTGATCATCCGCAAAAACGACATTTTCCCCAGTCTTCACATGATTCGTCCCTTCAAAAGAAAAAATAGGGAGGCCTTTCTGACTGATTTTTTCCGTGATCTGATCCACTTCGCCATAAGGATTGATATCCAGATAAAAGTCCAATTTCCCCAAGACCATTCGACTGGTCAACGGATCAAATGAGGGGTAAAGAAAGAGGTTGGGGTAACGTTCTAATTGTACCAAGTTAAAGCCAAAATGGCTATGAGCAAGGACATGAAAGGCGACATTCGGCAACTCTTTTAACAGAGTCTCTAGCTCATGGACATCTGCGGTATTAGTGAAGATAGCAGCATGATAAGGATATGTTCCCACCAAATCTTCAAAATCTTGCTTGAGAATTGGTTTTCGAAGCAAAACTTCCTCCCAAGAAAGAGCATAATAAAACCACCAGAGTTCACGGAAACGATTGAACCGTTTAGATGTCCATGGCTTATTGTGGGAGGTATAGTGGACAACCGCCGGAACCCCTTGAAAGGCGTCGTACCATGCTAAGTCTCCATAGATATACTGATCCTTATCCGATCCTACTTGGAGATTATAGGTCCAGGACAAGGGGCACCAGGCATCTTTAAAATAAAGATTCAGGATTCCTTGATCCCCGTAAACTTCCTGATGGTGGTCCTTGGTCAGGGCAAATAGAGCTTCTGTGACCTGATGTTCCTGCCACCAATCTCGATCGATCAGCAAGAGACCAGCATTAAATCCCGCTGTCGTCGTTGGTTTGTCAACAACAGCCCCAAGTCCCAATCCTTGTAGATCTACGTCAAACAAGGGAGACAAATCCTGTGTAAAGATCATGTCGCAATCCAAGTAGAGGACCCGCTTTTCTTCCACCACATCTGGAATACAATAGCGGAAATAGGTTGAATAGTGGATATGGCTACTTGGAAGCGAGAAGGATTGAAATTGCTCCGCCGACATCCGACAATTGATGATTTCTGAATCCAACACTTGCAAGCGCTGATTCATGATGGCAAACCACTCTGTTGGTAAGTCCTCATTCAACACATAAATCTTCCATTGACCCTGATGCGCACACAGAGATTTTATAGCAATTTCCAACTTCTCCATATAAGATAGATTGGCCGAAAAGACAACAGCTTTTTTAGTCATAACTCCCCCTTGTTTTCTTTCATTAGAATACCATTTTCATGAGCGGAAAACAATTCCTAAGCACAAAAAAGAGGCCTGGACAGCTTGCCACAAACCTCTATTTTAACTTAGCCTTCATTTTGATCTAATGGAGCGAGTTGATCGTCCACCAAGCTGGCTCCTAAGACATGCTTGAAATGATTCAAGGCAAACTGGTGATTTTCAGGAGTGAGTGAGGCTACTGCCGGTGCGACCACTTGGATCTGATAGCCAAGATTATAGGCATCAACCGCTGTGTGAAGAACACAGATATCCGTTAATACACCCGTCAAGATCACTGTATCTACATGGCGTTCCCGCAAGCGGATATCCAAGTCCGTCCCAGAAAAAGCCGAATAATGCCGCTTGTCCATCCAAAAGACGCGTGGATCCGCTTTGTGCTCCCGATAAAAATCTGCTAAAGGGCCGTACAAATCACGACCACTCGTCCCAATGATATTATGAGGTGGGAAAAGCTTACTTTCAGGATGGAATGGATCGTTAACGTCATGCCCATCAATGGCAAAAAAGACATAGGCTCCTTGGTCAAAGGCCAACTGGGTCACCTGTGCAATGGTCTCAGAAATGGCTTGGGCAGGTGCCCCTGCTGTCAACTTGCCATCATCTGCTACAAAATCAACGGTATAATCAATGGAAATCAACGCTTTCATCATTAGTATTCTCTTTTCTTAATTTCCTCAAACACATCTGGTATCAACACTTTTAAATAGGTTCCCTTCATTCCTAGAGAACGGCTTTCAATAATACCAGCTGACTCTAATTTACGAAGGGCATTGACAATCACCGAGCGGGTAATTCCGATCCGGTCTGCAATGACAGAGGCCGTCAATTGGCCTTCGTTGCCATTCAACTCATTCAAAATAGCAGAGACTGCCCGTAATTCTGAGTAGGACAAGGTATTGACCGCCATGTTGACAGCTGTCCGGCGACGAATATTCTTCTCATCTTCCTCGCGTTGGAAGTTCAACATTTGAATGCCCACCACGGTGCTCGCAATCTCAACCAAGATCAAATCATCATCCGCAAACGGTTTATCATTGCGCCAAATGATCAAGGAACCCAACCGAATCCCAGAAACATGAATCGGCGCAATGGTGGTCAAGCCATCAGGAAATTCAGACTTGGTTTCGACCGGAAAGATACTCAAATCATGATCCACATCTAAATTAGCTTCTGTATCATAGACCAAACTAGCTGCCTTGGCATAATCTTCTGGTAGTTTTTTGTTTTGGAAGAAAGCTTCCACCCGATCGTTATTGGTCTTGTATCGCATGAAATAACCAAGAAGGGTCCCCTTGCTGTTAATGATACAAGCATTGCAATGGATGATATCTGCCAATTGCTGAGCAATATCATTGTAAGGCATCTCAGCCTGTAACTGTTCATCTGTCCGTTTCAGGATAGAGGTGATTTTACGTGTCTTTTCTAATAAATTTGCCATAATAAACCTCGCATATAGTCGACTAAAGTATATCATATAAGTGAGGGAATTTCAATCGAATTATCTGAAAATTATTTATTTTTTCTACAATTGTGCACAATTTAAAAAACCACTAAAAAAAGGGGGAAACCAAACAGAATTTGAAGACAATTCCTTCGGTTTCCCACCTTTATTTCTTCTTAGCGTTTGTATTGTTTCAAGAAACGGGTCATTTTTTCTTGAATTTGAGCCAATTCGTCCACCCGTGGGAGGTAAACAATCCGGAAGTGATCTGGATCTTTCCAGTTAAATCCACGTCCATGAACCAAGAGGATCTTCTCTTGTTTCAAGAAATTCAAGACAAATTGCTCGTCATCATCCACTCGGTACATGTCCCGGTCAATCTTAGGGAAGATATAGAGACCAGCTTTTGGCTTAACCGCTGAGAGACCTGGAATATCATTGATAGCCTTGTAGATAAAGTTGCGTTGTTCGTAGATTCGACCACCTGGAAGCAAGAGTTCATCCACCGATTGGTAGCCACCAAGAGAGGTTTGCACGACCTGTTGGGATAGAACATTCGAGCACAAACGCATATTGGACAACATATTGAGTCCTTCAATGTAGCCCTTCACGTGTTTCTTTGGACCAGATAGAACCATCCACCCAACACGGAAACCTGCAATCCGGTGAGATTTTGACAAGCCATTCATGCTGACACAAAAGAGATCCGGGGCCAGACTTGCAATAGCTGTGTGTTTTTCCCCATCCATGACCAAACGATCGTAAATTTCATCCGCAAAAATGATCAGGTTGTTTTGACGAGCGATCTCCACAATCTCAAGCAGGATCTCATCTGGATAGAGCGCTCCTGTTGGGTTATTGGGATTGATAACGACGATGGCTTTGGTATTTGAGGTGATCTTGGATTTGATGTCTTCAATATCTGGATACCAATCTGCTTCTTCATCACAAAGGTAATGCACCGCATTCCCACCAGCTAGACTGACAGCTGCTGTCCAAAGAGGGTAATCCGGCATGGGAACTAAGACCTCATCGCCATTGTCCAGCAAGCCTTGCATGGACATGACGATCAGCTCACTCACCCCGTTTCCAAGGTAAATATCATCGATATCCACATTTGGAATTTTCTTCAACTGGCAGTACTGCATAATCGCCTTACGGGCTGAAAAGATCCCTTTTGAATCCGAATAGCCTTCACTATCACGCGCATTCATGATCAAATCATGGATGACTTCATCGGGTGCTGTAAAGCCAAATTCAGCAGGATTTCCTGTATTCAGACGGAGGATTTTTTCGCCATTTGCCCGCATACGCATGGCTTCTTCTAAAACTGGGCCACGAATATCATAAGCCACATGTTCCAGCTTACTTGATTTATTGTATTCTTTCATACTATGCCTCGATTCACGAAATTATTACTATTATACCACTAGTTCAGGGAGAGTACAATCTGAGACCTTCAAAATTTTCGGAAAAAATAGAGAAGAAAAAGCACGACTTTACCTTTACATTCCAGTATAAAAGAGATACAATACAATTATAAAAAGGATGGATCCTTCTGGTATCTAGTCCCTGTTTTCAAGCTAAAAAGGAGGTAGAGATATGTCTCAAACATACGAAAATATTATGGTCGCAATTGACGGTTCGCATGAAGCCGAGTTGGCCTTTGAAAAGGGTGTCAATGTTTCTCTTCGCAATGGCTCCAAATTGACCATTGCCCATGTGATCGATACCCGTGCACTACAAAGCGTATCAACCTTTGATGCCGAAGTCTACGAAGCCTTGCAAAAAGAAGCCACAGAGCTCCTTCAAGGGTACAAAGAACGCGCCCAAAATGTTGGGGTTAAAAATGTAGTCACTGTGGTAGAGATGGGAAATCCAAAAGTGCTCCTGGCAAATGATATCCCAAGTAAAGAAGGGATTGACCTGATTATGGTTGGAGCTACTGGACTCAATGCCTTTGAACGCCTCATGGTCGGATCCTCCTCAGAATATATCCTTCGCCACGCCAAAGTTGACTTACTAGTGGTGCGTGACAAAGACAAAACCATGTAACTAAAAAAGTTTGGAACGTCTGTTCCAAACTTTTTTAATTATGTGACTTTCAGTCCGTCTCGCTCCGTTAGGTGCGAGACAAAAAAACCACCCGCTATGCGGGTGCGCATCGAAGGTTATACCAAAAAACTCCAAACGCGATACAATAAAGGTGTTCAAGCCAATTGTAAAGCGAAAGGAGA